>OHLM01000004.1_pt1 | contig 301847 bp, 217 predicted proteins | sample 1569101 | NCBI WGS metagenome assembly OHLM01 (sample SAMEA3879558, study PRJEB24766) | human gut metagenome | biome: human-associated habitat; feature: feces | place: USA | collected 1985/1987
ATCCACCTACCACCCCGGCTTTCAGCCACCCCTCCTTCCCCGAAGGAGGGGAATGAAGAAACAACCGCCTCTTGCCCCTTTTACAAACCAAACTTACCTTTTACAAACCAAACTTAATAGTATCAGTTATGAAAAATAAACATCATAGAAGAATCACAACAGGAAGCCTACTCCCTCTCATGCTACTGTTTCTATCCACCCTTACCCTGACCTTCCAAAGTTGTAAGGGAAAAAGCAGCAGCAACCTCACCGCCGCCACCGACTCACTATCGGATGACGCCTTAATGGATACCGTTCAGCGAAGGACTTTCCTTTATTTCTGGGAAGGTGCAGAACCCAACAGCGGTCTTGCCCCCGAACGTTATCACGTAGACGGCGTATATCCGCAGAATGACGCCAACGTGGTCACCTCCGGCGGCAGCGGCTTCGGCATCATGGCTATCCTTGCCGGTATAGACCGCGGCTACGTCACCCGCGAAGAAGGATTGGCACGTATGGAACGTATCGTCTCCTTCCTCGAAAAGGCCGACCGTTTTCACGGAGCTTACCCGCACTGGTGGTATGGTGATACCGGAAAAGTGAAGCCGTTCGGTCAGAAAGACAACGGCGGCGACCTCGTAGAAACCGCCTTCCTGATGCAGGGCCTTCTAGCCGTGCACCAATACTACGCAAACGGTAATGACAAAGAAAAGGCTATAGCCCAACGTATCGACCGCCTCTGGCGAGAGGTAGACTGGGACTGGTACCGCAAAGGCGGACAAAACGTTCTTTATTGGCATTGGAGTCCTACTTACGGCTGGGAAATGGATTTCCCCATACATGGCTACAACGAATGCATGATTATGTATATCCTTGCCGCCGCTTCACCGACGCACGGAGTACCTGCCGCTGTCTATCATGACGGTTGGGCACAGAACGGAGCGATTGTTTCCCCGCACAAGGTGGAAGGTATAGAATTGCATCTCCGCTACCAGGGCACGGAAGCCGGACCGCTTTTCTGGGCACAATATTCTTTCCTCGGCCTCGACCCCGTCGGACTGAAAGACGAATACTGTCCCAGCTACTTCCACGAAATGCGTAACCTGACGCTAGTCAACCGCGCCTACTGTATCCGCAACCCCAAACACTATAAAGGTTTCGGGCCGGACTGCTGGGGGCTGACCGCCAGTTACTCCGTCGACGGATACGCCGCCCACTCGCCGAACGAGCAGGACGACAAAGGGGTCATCTCCCCCACCGCCGCACTTTCGTCTATCGTCTACACCCCGGAATATTCTCTGCAAGTGATGCGCCACCTATATAATATGGGAGACAAAGTATTCGGTCCTTTCGGATTCTACGACGCTTTCAGCGAAACGGACAACTGGTATCCGCAACGCTATCTGGCTATCGACCAGGGACCTATCGCCGTCATGATCGAGAATTACCGGACAGGCCTGTTATGGAAACTCTTTATGAGCCACCCCGATGTACAAGCCGGATTGACGAAACTCGGTTTTAATACCAACAAACAGGATGTGAGACAACAATAAGAAATCACGGTCGGTGGAAGTGGTCTTACTGACCACCTCCGCCACCGGCGTTTCCTCCGCCTCCGCCGCCTTTCACATCATCATTGCTAATGCTTCGGGCAGCTTTCTTCACGCTGGCTTTCAGTTCTCCGATCCGGTAGCTGACACTGACTCCAAAGCTACGGCTCGGCCATTTGCTACTGCTCTTTGACACGAAGTTGGCTCCTTCCGTATGGTTGTTGTAGCTCCTGTATTTTTCAAAGATGTTATTACAATATAAGTTCACAGACAAACGGTCCTCTTTCAGGAACGAGCGGTTCAGGCTAAGACCATAATATTGATAACCGGACCCCTTTCCTTGCAGACTGATATACGGCGTACTTCCACCGCCATTCAGGCTCAACCGCAACTTCAAAGGAAGCGTGTGCTGGATACCCCCGTAGAAAGAACCATTCCATCCATAGTTGTGCAATCCCTGCGCCTCACTTTTCATATCTGTATAACTTCCGCGTCCGTTCACATAAATACGTGTTTTCGGAGAAGCATTCCAGTTCAGATAAAGGGAAAGACCGGTATTCCGGTTCTTGCCTATATTATCATAGGTGCTGTATAAAGCCCCTTGCGGTGCTATATGACCGCCGCCAAAGTCTTCCCCGTCCTCGGCAGTAATCAAACGGCTGATTCTCTCGATTCCATTATTATTAAAGGAGTGACGCAATGAGACATTCACGTTAAACTTAGCACTGAAACTGCTGTAAGCCACATCGAACGCATGACTTTTCTCACTCTTCAAATCCGGATTACCCTGACTGATAAACATCGGGTTCTGATCGTCAAAATAAGGGTTCAGGTTCCAGATACCCGGACGCCAGATACGCATATTATAACCGGCACGTATGTTCTGCGTTTTGCCGATCTTCATCCCCAAAGAGACGGAAGGCACCAAGTCACTGAAATTGGTATGGAAATTCTCTCCCGGACCGACAATATATTTCACCCGTTGTATGGTCTGTTCGTAGCGGAGTCCCGGTTTGAAAGTAAAGTCCTTATATCTCAACGTATATCCGGCATAGGCGGACAGGATATGGTTCAAATGACGGTAATCGCTGCTGCGGTCCTCGTTGTATGCATAATCATTGCTGCCTCCTGCTGCCTCGTAAAACTTATTATCACTGGAGTTCCGCCGGAAGATATACTTCACGCCGGTTTCAATCGTATGCAATTTGCCGATCGGTGTCGTATAATCCACCTGAAAGGTCTGTTCCATAGTATTCGTCTTACCGTCCGAATGGTAATTGTACAACTTCAGATTTTCTATCAGTTCATCTTTTCTTTCATCCGGAAGAATATCGAGATAAGTGCTATAAGAATCACTCGTCTGAGGTTGTGTGTTCACCTTATAAGAAAGCGTAATCATCCGTTGCTTGTTCTTCTTGGAAGTACGCTGATAATCAACGTTTCCATTTATGGAGAACCACGAACTTTTTCCATTATTGTCCGTCCGGTAGCTATAAGCAACATCCTCGTAATTTGCTCCGTACATCACGGTACTACCGTCGCTGTTACTCTTATTACTGCTGCCATACATCCCGAAAGCCACCGTCAGCAACCGTAACGTATCAATCTCGTAACTCGCCTCAAGATTCCCGTACTGGAAATTCCCCTTTGACTTGGAACTGCTGCCGGACTCAAGATATTTCTCCGTATCCGACTCAAAGTTCTCACGATAACTATCCGAATAGCCGCGCGGGCTGTTATTATAATTAAAGTTATAATTGGCGGAAAGAGTTAGTTTCCCCTGTTTCACCATTGCATAAGCACCGGTACCTGCCCCGTTATTGTTCGCGCTTCCACGGAAAGTAGCCGTATATCCTTCAAATCCGCTGCCTACTGTCACGATATTCAGGATACCGCCCACTCCTTCCGCATCATATTTAGCTCCCGGTGAAGTGATAACCTCAATATATTTAATCGAATTGGCAGGCATACTTTTCAACACTTCCTTCGGGTTATTGCTCATCATGTTATTGGGTTTCCCGTTCACGTGTACCTTGAAACTGCTGCTTCCGTTCACCTGTATATTATCTTCCCCGTCCACCGTCACCAAAGGAACTTTACGCAACATTTCCAATATACTGTTGGACTTGGAATCGGGGTCATCCTCAATATTATACTCTATCTTATCGACATCTACCTTTACCAGAGGCTTTTGTGCCACGACTTCCACCCCTTTCAGCTCATTGTTGGCTTCCGCCGAGAGCATTGTCCCCAAATCAACCACCTTAGTTGACGATTTCAACGTAAATTCCTTCACCACAGGCGCTTTACCTATCGAAGAAATACTGATTACATAATCTCCTGCCGGCACATTCAGCTTCTCCTGAAATTTACCGTTCGCACCGGTCACCGCCATTTTCAGCGCTTTCTCCGGAGCATTTTTCTTTGTAATTCTGATTGTAGCATACGGGTCCCCTTCCTGCGTCAAAGAATCCAGAAGCACACCTTTGATTGTATAAGAAGGAGCCACGGATTTTTGCGCCCACCCCGCCACAGATGCAGTGAACACGAATAGTAATAGTAGCAACAGTCTGTGTTTCATAACTAGAATGATTTAGTTCTTATTTTATTAGACGTGCAACATTTCGGAATGTTGCAAATTTGGGGGATAAAAGTAGGTGGTTTCCCAACAGTTACGAAACATTCGGAGTTAAGAAAGTAAAAAGAATAGATAAAAAATATTATACGCTCTATTTATTTCAGCCCCGTCCAATGCTTCACGCCTGACAACAACTGCTTCAAATTGTTCCATAATCTATCTACCCAACTGATATGAAAAGGCTTTTCGTATTTCGTAAGCACCTTCGCACAGTCCTGCATCCGTTCGCCTTGTCTTCTCATGGCTATCTGTATCTCATTCATTCGAGCGATTTTTTCCCTCTGCAACAGCAGTTCCTTATCCTGAGCACCTATAATTTCGGCAAGTAGAAATATGGAAATAAATACAAGAAATTCCGTATATTCCAACTACTCTCTACAAAGGAAAAAATGCAAATTCTCTTTCAACCTATCACCACCCTTCTGAAACCCTTTACAGATCGTACTTACAGAACGGTGATAGGTTGTCAGTAACCTATCACCTTACCTATCACCTATCACCGCCCAATTTGATAAACGCCTCTTGTAAACAAGAGTACCACTCAGAGGTAACCTCCGTTTCATGCCTTGTTACAATTTGTTTCAAGGCGAAGAAACTTTAGTTTCAAGCTGCCGGAACTAAAGTTTCAAGCTATTGAAACCTGAGTTTCAAGGTGCAGAAACTAAAGTTTCTCACCGATGAAACCGATCGTTTCCCCGTATGGAACAGGCAGCAAAAAGGCATATAAAACTTAACCAAGTTTTAGTGATAAATAAATACGAAAGAGTTTGCCCGACCGGATTATAAAGCCTACCTTTATCAGCCTTTAATAAAAAAGGAATAAATAATAAACACACTTGACATGAAACTTACTTTGATGCGGGACAACAGCGGGACATTAACCATGCGAACGCTAGATATTACCCTACAAATAGAAGCGATGAAGCATGAAACGAAAGCCCGCCCGATCAGTAATCTACGGACAAGCATACGTCACGCATCACCGGACTGCAAACTAGAAGAAGCGCAAAAACTGACGAAAGTCATCCCTGCCGCCAACTTCCGCAAAACAACCAACGGAACACAAATGACCGCATACAACGGCATCGTGCAAATAGAAGTAAACCACCTGGCAAACAGGACGGAAGTAAACCGTGTGAAACAGGAAGCGGCAGAACTCACTCAAACCCTCGCAGCCTTCATGGGTTCCAGCGGACACTCCGTAAAAATATGGCTGCGTTTCACACGCCCGGACAAATCACTACCCAAAAGCCGGGAAGAAGCGGAAATATTCCAAGCTCACGCTTACAGAAAAGCCGTCGGCCTGTGTCAACCGGCACTCTCCTATGCCATCGAACTTAAAAAACCGACATTGGATCAATTCTGCCGGCAAACCTACGATCCGGAACTTTATTACAATCCCGACTCTACCGTCATTTATATGCGCCAACCATTAGAAATGCCGTCGGACACCACCTACAAAGAAACCGTGCAAGCGGAAAACTCCCCATTCAAACGGCTGATTCCGGGATACGACAGTTTCGACACCTTATCCGCCCTCTTCGAGGTCGCCCTGAATAAGGCTTACCATTCATTAAGCGAACTTCATCCCAACGTGCATCTCCATTCGGACGATGACCTCAAGCCTCTCTTAGTGCAACTTGCGGAAAACTGCTTTCAGTCAGGCATACCGGAAGAGGAAACCGCCCGTTGGGCCATTGCACACTTCTACACCCAAAAGAAGGAATTCCTGATCCGCCAAACCGTACAAAATGTATACCTGAACGCCAAAGGTTTCGGAAAAAAGTCCCCCTTATCAGCCGAACAGGAACTGGAACTCCGGACAGAAGAATTTATGCAACGCCGATACGAGTTTCGTTACAACACGATGACAACCGTCACCGAATATCGCGAACGAAACACGTTCTGTTTTTGCTTCCGTCCGGTCACCAACCGCACGCGCAACAGCATCGCCATGAACGCACGACTCGAAGGACTCAACCTTTGGGACAGGGATGTTGCCCGTTATCTGGACTCCGACCGTATTCCGGTTTTCAACCCTATCGAAGATTTCCTTTTCGGCGTGGATATCCGTTGGGACGGTCGCGACCGCATCCGCGAGCTTGCTTCCCGTGTTCCTTGCAACAATATCCACTGGCCCGTTCTGTTTTATCGCTGGTTCCTGAATATGGTGGCTCATTGGCGCCACACTGACCGCAACTACGCAAATTGCACGGTACCGTTGTTAGTCGGTCCGCAAGCTTACCGGAAATCCACTTTCTGCCGGAATCTGCTACCGACCGAATTGCAACCCTACTACACCGACCGCATTGACTTCAGCAACAAAAGGGATGCCGAACTATCTCTCAACCGTTTCGCACTCATCAACATGGACGAGTTCGACCAAAACAGGGAGAGTCAACAGGCTTTCCTGAAACATATCATTCAAAAACCGGTAGTCAACACCCGCCGTCCTCACGGTGTAGCGACACAGGAGTTGCGCCGCTATGCCTCATTCATCGGCACGAGCAATCACAAGGATTTACTGACCGACACTTCCGGCAGCCGACGTTATATCGTCATCGCCGTAACCGGTCCGATCGATTGTTCTCCTATCGACTATGAACAACTTTACGCGCAAGCCATACACGATATTTACAAAGGAGAACGTTATTGGTTCAATGCCGAAGATGAAAAGGTTATGACCGAAAGCAATCAGGAGTTTCAAGTGATCCCCATTGCAGAGCAATTATTCCACCAATATTTCCGAGCTGCCCGGGAAGATGAGGAAGAATACGAGTTACTTCTCGCCATCGAGATACTGGAACAGGTGCAACATGATAGTAGAATCCGCATTTCCAATTGCAACATTATCCAGTTTGGAAGAATATTGCAGAGGAATCAAGTGCCTTCCATACACGCCAAGCGCGGCAATGTCTATAAAGTTGTCCGAATCAAGCCGAAAAGAGCATAAATATACAATTATCGGTACGGTGACAGGTGAAGGATACGGTGATAGGTTAACGACAACCTATCACCGTTCTGTAAGTACGATCTGTAAAGGGTTTCAGAAGGGTGGTGATAGGTTGAAAGAGGAATTGGAAAAATCAATAGGAATTGCGAACAGTGCCCAACAGTCACTATTCTTCAGCAATAACCCAGTCTCCGATAGTTCTTGTCGTACTGTCGAAGTTGACTCCTATCTTTACAACACTTCGATGATCCGGCTGATAAGGTATAGCATATCCTTTACTGTTTATTTGTTCCAACGCTTCTTCCGGTGTACCATCTACCTTGAACTCAAAGACATAAATAGCATCATGTAATTTTACAACTACGTCAGCCCGTCCGATAGCACTTTTTACTTCCACATCCACGTATTGGCCCATCAAGCGGAATAAAAGATAGAAGATAGTCTGATAATGTTTTTCCTGCTTATTCTCCAGATCATTGGGAATCGAAGCGAAGAAAGCCCTTATTCTCTCCAGACATTCAACCAGTTTTCCGGCACGCAAGTCTTTGATAAAAGAAACCACATAAAACGTATTTTCACGTGCCGGCAAATGTACGTAGGCGGGCATAAGAGACTCGATAAATCCTTTCCGCACTTCTTTGTTGGGATAAGCCAAAGTATAAAGTTGGAATTCCGAATCGTAGCCCTTGATAGTAAGATAGCCACTTTGATAAAGCACAGGGAGAGGATCAGTGATAACACTTGTAGGAGCATCAAACTGTTCGGCAGTAGCCGTAGTCCCATCCAATTCTCGGATATCGAAATTACTCTGCTGTAATATGTTTATCAAGAAAGTAGGTGTTCCGGTAGAAAACCAGAAATTCTCATAGCTCTTTTGAGCAAATGCATTAAACAAACTAAATGGATTATAAACGTCTTCACACTTTTTGCTAAAATGATACCCGTCATACTGCTGTTTCAAGTGCAAACAGGCCTCCTCATAGGTTTCGCCATTAGCCTGTGCCATCATCTCAATATCTGCTTTCAGTTGCGTACGTAATTCCTGCTCGGTAATACCACAAATTGCGCTATAATCATCCCGCATGCTGATATTCTGCAAATTATTCAGTTCACTGAAAATACTCATTTGACTGAATTTGCTGATTCCCGTCAAGAAAAGGAAACGAAGATATTCTCCTTGTGCCTTTAAAGGACTAAAGAATTTCCGCATTTCTTCACGTAATTCATTTTGCAGTTCCGGCAAATGGTTACTGTCTAATAAAGGTGCATCATATTCGTCAATAAGCACTACTACCTGCAAACCGGTTTGCTGGTATGCTCTTTTTATTATCCCAGAAAAACGGGCTGCATAGCCCTCCTCTTCCGGAGCGCTCCCATAAATTCGCTCCCACTCACAAAGTTGAAGATTCAAACGTTCGTTCAGATCAGCCATAGTGGTATATTTCGTCATGCTGAAATCTATGTGCAGCACCGGATAGACATTCCATTCTTTCTCCAAACGTTCCATTGCCAATCCTTGGAACAAGTCTTTTCTTCCCCGAAAATAAGCGTCCAAAGTGGAAACCAGCAAACTTTTCCCGAAGCGGCGGGGACGACTTAAAAAATAAACCTTATTGGTATTAGCCAACCGATATATCAACTCCGTCTTGTCAACGTATACGTTGTTATTATTACGCAAGTCTTCAAAATTCTGTATCCCTATCGGGTATATTCTAAAAGTATTATTCATAATGCCTATCCTCTCTAAAATGAAATATAGACAAATATAGGTATTAAAAGACAAACATCAAACAGTACTATACATTTTCTCAAATCTTATCGGCATTTACAACCATAAGACAGAAAGGACACCCGACTATTATCTCATAACAATACCCGAACCATTGCTATTATTTTACATAAGCACACATTTATATTCCTACGGAGTTGTAACAAGCAGTTATTCTTTTTAGTATTATTACAAACCTTCCTATTTATTTTTTATTTTTTATTAACCCCTACATACTGTTACACTCCTTAACAGTATCAACTTGTAAAGCTGTAACTCAAATTTAACCTTATTGTAACACAAAAATAGTGGCACAAAGCTTTGTTAGTTTCGTAAAATAAAATATCTTTGTTTGCTAATTACTTAAGTCGAAACGTATGATAACAAACAATTCACAAGAAATATTAACTATTTATTTAAAAACGCTAATGAAAAATCTAACTTTTCTCAAACTGTTCGTTACGACGATGTTTGTAATGGCTACAGCATTATTTGCAGGTTGCGTTGACGATAACGACGACACTGAAGCTCCACGTTTGGAGGTTTCTCCAAAAACGTTAGTATTTGATACCGACGGAACCCCGGTAGAGGGAAGTCAATCTTATTTTGAAATTTCAGCAAACCGCCACTGGACAGCAACTGTACTGGACGATAAAACCTGGGTGACACTTTCCAAAATGGAAGGTGACGGTTCTGACAAAGTTCAGGTAAGTATCCCCGAAGGTATTACAGACGAAGCGAAAGTCCTGATTCAGATTTCTAACAAGGTAGGAGTGCTGATGAAAGAGGAAGTTACGATTAGAAGCGGAAACATTGTTCCTGCTGTTGTTATTTACAATGAGACATTCGGAACTACTGCACCATCCAAGAGTCCCTATCCTTTTGTCGACGAATTTACAGATTGGGTTAAATCAGGAGAAGGCTCTACAACAGTAGAATATGCAGGCTCGGGAGCTTCTATACGCCAATCAGGAAAACTTAGTGCCGGTTATGAAGGTGCCTCTGGTGGAGATAAACTTTTCTTCGGAAACAATGCAAACTTCATCATTCAAAAGATTACTTTAAAATCAGATCAAACCAATCTTAAATTAGGATTTGGAGGAAGCTATTCACAACAAATAACTGGTGGTTATGACAATGAATTTAAACCTGAAAGCTTCCATTTCTATTTAAGTAAAGATGGCACAACTTGGAGTAACGCTATTCAATATGACTATAAACAAGCTGATGAATATTGGGTATATGTTACATCTAACTTTACATTGAAGTATCCCGTTAATACTCTTTATATTAAATTTGCAGCAGACATAGCTTCTGTATTTGCAATAGATGACCCAACTCTTTCAACCGGCAATGGCGGACAAGAAATTGATTTAGGAAATACTGATCCTGCTGTTTCTACTGCCGAAGCAACTCAAGTAAATGGCACATCTGCAACTCTTGGCGGTTCAGTCGTTAACATGGACGTTGCTTCTGCAACAGAAGTCGGTGTACAATATACAGAATACACCGGAGATGTTACAAATATTGATTGGGCAAATGTAGCTAAAACAAAAGCTCAAGAAAAAGTTTCTCCTTGGACAGTAGCAGTAACAGGACTCACAAGTGGAAGCCAATATGCAGTTCGTGCATACGCAACAACTTCAACCGGAGATATTTACGGTTCTGTAGAAACCTTCACTGCTAGTGCTCCGGAAGCTATAAGCATTGCAGATCTGGTTACAAAGATAAAAGCAACGACAGAAGTAACTCCTATTGATAATGACTATATAATTCAAGGTATTATCTGTGGCGACCCGGAAGCACAAAACTGCTCATATGGTACATTATACGTAATGACCAAAGGTGCTACTACCGCCGGCAATGCACTTACTCTTTACAATACGACTATCAAGCCTGAGACTTATTCTCTCGGTGATGAGATAAAAGTTACACTGCGCAAAGAGAGTGCGAAAATGCAAGTATATAACAGTGCTCCACAAATCAGTGGCTTCGATGCTGCAGAAGTTGAAAAGATATCTTCCGGCAATAATGTTCAGCCTGTTACTATTACCGTAGATAAACTTCTAGACTTTGCTTGTATGCCTGTAAAAATAGAAAATGTAACTATTGAAACGGCAGGCATTTGGAAAACAGAGGTCGATAAGGCTTCGACTCATACTTTCAAGGCTAACGGAAGTGATTTAACTGTATATATAAATAAAGGTGCAAGTAGCTTTAATAATGTAGCATATATAGCTAAAGAAAACGGTTCACTTACAGGTATAGCTGCTGCCTATAAAACTAGTGCACAACTTCTACCTCGTAATTTGGAAGATGTTAAAGAGTTCGAAGCAACAGGACCGACAATAACGTCAGTAACTCCTACATCATTAAGTTTCCCCGCTGAAGGTGGTACTAAAGAAATTGATGTTACTGTAGCAAATTCAGAGTCTCCAACTTTTAAACTCAGTGGATTAACAGGTGACATAGTATCAGCAACAGTTGAAGGAACAAAAATCACTGTTAAAGCCAACCCTAATCCTAATGCTACTACAAATTCTCAAACTTTGACGATTTCATTAGTTGGTGGAAATGAAGTAGAAGTACCAATCACCGTTGCCGGTAAGCCTTCAGGAAATGAGACTATTATCAGTTTGGATTTAACAAAAGCAGAGAATTACCCCGCTGATTTTCCAACCTCTAAGCTTGTTGATACCAAAACTTATACTTTTGGAAGCTATGAATATACATTTGCAGGTTCATCCGGTAATGGATATTATAGAGCAAAATCTGGTAGCGATTATTACACAATTATTGGACAAAAAGGAGCTTATATAGAATTACCAGCCATTACAGATAAAAAGTTAGTAAAGGTTACTGCAACAACCCGTTCCAATGCTTCTAAAGCTGTAACAGTAGGAATCGCAGATGAATCAAATGTAGATGTGGTAGGTGGAGCAGCTGTTTTATGGAATCAGGAATCAGGAATGGATTACACATATAATTTATCAGAAACGGCTGTTAATACCAAATATAGAATTTATGTCGGGAATGCAAAAAATGCTCAATTCGTTAAGTTAGTACTTATTTACGAATAATTTTTTTCTAATAATATTCTCATGGAAAGGCTAAATAGCCCTTCCATGAGTTTACCCAAATGACTATTAAGTAAAATTCAAATGACATCACCTCCCAAATACTACGCAGCAGCAATAAAGTCCGTATTCTTTACGGTGCTGATACTGTGTGCATTTGCGTGTAGCAATAACGACGACCCGGTATCCCCGACCGAAGACGGAGAAGCATATTGGAAAATATCTTCGACCGTGAAATCAGTTTCCGGATCATCAGCAATCATTCTATCCGGTAAAACCGGTACGGAATGGCACGCAGAAGTGACCGAAGGAACAGAATGGTGTTCTTTCAGTAGTAAAGATTATAATATAACGACCAAAAGTGGACAGATAGCAGATGGACTCAATGTACTATACGTATATTATAAGACCAATTCTGGAAAAACTCAACGAAGAGCACAACTAACGTTGCGTTTTGCAGAGAATGCTCAAAAGACTTTTGATCTGGTACAGCTAGCAGAATCCCAAGAGAATCTGCCGGCGTTTAACTCATGGGCTGAGCTACCTACTAAAGTAGAAAATACTAACTATCAATATGTCACTCACTATGGGCTCTTAAACAATCAAACAATTCGTAACTATTCGATTTGTTTCGATAAAACTAAGAAAGCCGCTTTATGGGTAGCATATCCGATACATGACGCCTACTTAAGAAAGAATGTAGAACGTACCAATCGTTGGGCTTTCGACCCTATTGTTCCTCAAAGTTTCCAGGCAAATTGTGTAGAGCATTCTTATAAAGGTAGTTATGACCGTGGTCATCAGATAGCATCTGCCGACCGCGTGTGTACAGATGAAATGAATGCGCAGACATTCTATATGTCGAATATGACACCACAGCTTGGTTCCCTGAACCAACAGATGTGGGCGACTCTTGAAGGAAAAGTCCGCAGTTACAGATGTAGTGATACATTGTATGTAGTGACCGGAGCTTATTTCGGGCCCGGAGCAACTACAACCACAGACGGTGTAGGTAGTTCCGTACCTGTTCCTACAAACTATTTCAAAGTACTGCTACGCACAAAAAGCGGTTCTACGAATAAAAAGGTGCAGGATTGCTCACCCAACGAATTAATATCTATTGGTTTCTGGGTAGAACAAAAGAGCTATGGAAATTCTATACCGGAAAGTATTTGCACAACAGTAGCTGATATTGAAGAAAAAACAGGTTTTACATTCTTCCCCAAAGTAGATAGTTCTGTGAAGCAACAGATGGATCTCGCTCAATGGGGAATAAAATGAGATACAAGCTTATGAAGAAACAATTATTTTGCACCATATTCTTTGTACTGCTGATTTCCGTTTGTTTTGGTCAGAAACCATACAAAGTGGTATTCTATAATCTCGAAAACTTCTTCGATACGATCAATGATCCCGAAGTTAAAGATGACGAGTTTACCCCCGAAGGACCCAAAAAATGGAATACAGCCAAGTATAATAAAAAGCTTGGCAATATCGAACGAGTATTGTTCGGTATGGCAGCTATCGACAAAGAGTATCCAATCGTTATCGGGGTATCGGAAGTAGAAAACCGGAACGTACTGGAAGACATTGTAGCTACCCCCAAGCTGGCACCGGGTAATTATCGGATCTCACATTTCGATTCACCCGAAGCCCGTGGAGTAGACGTAGCTTTCCTCTACCGTCCGGATGTATTCAAATTGGAAGGACAATATCCTGTAAAGACCGTTATTCCTTCATTGCCGGACTTCAAGACTCGCGATATCCTGACTATGTGGGGAACCATAGAAGACGAACCGTTCTTCTTTATGGTAGCTCACTGGCCCTCTCGCCTGGGAGGAAAAGATGTTTCAGAGTTCAAACGTATTGCGGTCGGACGCCAGATGCGCAGCATCGCAGACTCTGTACTGCAGGCCAACCCGGCAACTAAAATAGTGATGATGGGTGACTTCAATGATGATCCGACAGACAAAAGTATAACCGAAGGGTTAGGAGCCAAATTAAAAATGAAAGATTTGTCTGCCGGTGATTTATACGCCCCGTATGCCGATATGCTGAAAGCCGGTTACGGTACATTAGCTTACGGTGATGCGTGGAACATATTTGATAATATTGTTATATCTGAAAATCTTGCCAAAGGATCTACCGGAAAACTGAAAATACAAAAAGCTCCCGGATCAAAATTCTACGGCAATATCTTCAAACAACATTATATGATACAAAAAGAGGGACAATACAAGGGGTATCCACTACGTACCTATGTCGGAAATAATTTCCAAGGTGGATTCAGCGACCATTTCCCTGTATATATCTATATAAGCAAATAAAACTGAAATACTTATGAAAATAAAGAGTTTTCTAATCATGGTATTATCTTTGATTTCGCTGACTGTCGCTGCACAGAACGGCGGAATCAAGGGTAAAGTCGTATCACGTGCCACGCGTACGGCTATTGACGGTGTGAAAGTCACTTTAACACCGGGCAACGTCACAACGACAACTGACGAAAAAGGTAACTTCATATTTGAGAATTTGAATAAAGGTGAATATTCACTGGCTTTTGAAGCGGCAGAATATGAGCCATTGTCCATTGCGGTCCGGGTAGACAAACTGATAAGGGACATTAACAATGTAGTGTTAGTACCCGACAATCAATCTCCTACTGTGGACGATGCTATTTTTGCAGAATTTGATACGGAGACTTTGGACGATGCCCAATCATTGCCTTCATCACTGTCGGCATCCAAAGATGTATTCAACAACATCGCTTCCTACAAATTCAGCGAGATGCGTTTCAACCTTCGCGGATACGACTCACGCTATACTGATGTATACTTGAACGGTATCCTGTTCAATGATGCACTGACCGGATATTCTCCTTGGTCATTATGGAGCGGGTTAAACGACGCTACCCGTAATCAGGAAGTTACTTCAGGATTGAATATGGGAGAAATGGGTATTGGTAGCCTCGGCGGTACAACCAACATCAATACGCGTCCTTCACAAATGCGTAAAGGATTCCGTGCCAGTCTTGTAAATGGCAACTCAACATACCGTTTCCGTGGTATGGTGACGTATGCCTCAGGACTGCAAGATAATGGTTGGTCATACGCCTTCTCCGTTTCAACCCGACAGGGAGGTAACTCTTACGCTCGTGGTGTATATTACAATGCATTCGGATATTTCGCTGCCGTAGAAAAACAATTCAACGACCAACACCGTTTGGCTTTGAGCGTATTAGGTGCTCCGACAGAAAGAGGTACTCAACAAGCTGCCACTCAGGAAGTGTATGATCTAGTCGGAAACAACTATTACAACCCGAACTGGGGTTGGCAAAGCGGTAAACGCCGTAATGCACGTGTACGTAATTATCACGAGCCTATCGCTGTATTGAATTACACTTATGACATCAACGACCGTTCACAACTGAACGTGGCTACTTCCGTACGTTTCGGAGAGAACGGTTATTCGGCACTTACCTGGTATGCCGGTCCCGACCCACGCCCCGACTATTACAGATATTTGCCCAGCTACTCTAACGGGACTACTTACGGTGCCTGGTTAGATGAAGCATGGCGTGCCAATACGGATAATATCCGGCACATTAATTGGGGACAACTGTATGACATCAACCGTAATCAGGAAGAAAATGCAACGTATGGTCCGGGACACCGTTCTATCAATATGATAGAAGAACGCCATACCGACCAGTTGGACTGGAACTTCTATACACAGTTCTCTCATACGTTCCGCAATAATTCCAGAATAAATGGAGGAGTAAATTTACGCCGTAACCGTACGGAGTATTATAGCGAAGTGAAGGACCTGCTCGGTGGCGATTACTGGGTAGACATCGACAAATTTGCCGAACGTGACATGGGCGGATTAAATCCGATTCCTTATCAGAACGACATGGAATATTATGAAAAATACGGTCATGCACGCGCTGCCAAAAAAGGAGATAAATACGGATATGATTATTACGGAAATGTACTCAACGCACGCGCATGGGCTCAGTATGAAATGAGTTTCGGCAAACTGGGTGTCAACCTGGGCGGCGAGATCGGTCATGCTTCTTTATGGCGTCACGGGTTATGGAAGAAAGGTTTGTTCCTGGATGACTCTCAAGGCGACTCTAAGAAACTTAATTATCTGACTTATAAATTAAAAGCCAACTTCAGCTATAAATTCTCGGCAGCGCACTCTATCGAGGCTAATATCATGTATATGCAAGATTCGCCGGAATTTCAGTCCGCATTTGTATCACCGCGTACACGTAACGCCGTTACTCCGGGACTTTCCGCAGAAAAAGTATTCGGTGTAGACGGTTCCTATAATTTCCGTTTAGGAGAACTTAGGGCACGTGTATCCGGCTATTATACCAAGTTTATGAATCAGAACAAGGTTCTTTCTTACTATGACGACGTAGAAGCCACTTTCTCCAACTTTGCGATGAGCGGCATTGACAAACGTCATTTTGGTGTGGAGGTTGCTGCTTCTATTCCGCTCGACGCCGGATTCTACCTGAACGGTGCACTTAGCTGGGGACAATATACATACGATTCGAATCCCAACTACGTTCAGATACAGGATAATAGTGGTGAGATCAAAAACGAAGGTAAGGTATACTGGAAAAACTTCCGCGTAGAAAGTACTCCGCAGAAAGCAATGAATATCGGTTTGTCTTATCGTGGTCCCAAGAATATCTATGCTTCACTAGATTTGAATTATTACAGCAATATGTACATATCCATGAGTCCGCTGTATCGTACAGATGCGGTATTGACTCCGGGTATGACAAAAGAAGATGTTGCAGAACTCCGTAGCCAAGAGAAATTCAACTCTGCCTATGTAGTAAATGCCAGCATTGGTAAGAACTGGTTTATCAAGCGCCAGTACACTCTTGGATTCAGCCTGGAAATGAAGAATCTTCTCAACGACCAGGACATCAAGACCGGTGGTTACGAACAGGTTCGTTTGTTGAAGAACAAAGATACAAGCTACCAGACTTATCAGCCATTTGACTCCAAATATTTCTATATGTTTGGTTCGACTTACTATCTGAATCTTTATTTCCGCTTCTAATCTGTAACGAATAAAAATGAGAACTATGAGCAAATTATTAAAAATATGTATGGTTGTAGCTGCTGTACTCAGTTTTACCGGTTGCTACAATGACTTTGATGATCCTGCACCGGCTAAAGTCTGGACAGAGGCAGATTTCAACAAAGACCAAATCATTACAATCAAACAGTTGAAAGATATATATTATGCCAAATATGCTCCGGGATCAACTGCCGGACTTGGCAAATATGTAGAAATCACAGAGGATTATGTAATCCGTGGTAAAGTAATATCAAGCGACCAGGCCGGGAACGTTTATAAATCTCTTTATATCTATGACGAGACTTCCCAATCCGGCATCGAACTAAAGCTAATGGTCAGCAACTATGTGTATTATCACATGGGACAGACTATTTATGTGAAGACCAAAGGAATGGCTCTCGGCAACTACCGGTATATGATTAGTCTCGGTATGCCGCCTACGGAAGCGGATATTGAGAAAAACTATGCAAACCGCAATCTGGAAAACCAACTGTTGATAAACGAACATATCTGCCCGGGTGCTATGGGAGAACTGACGGAGAATGATGTTTTAGTTATTACTCCAAGCAACTATGAAACAGCACTCAACGACGATGCGCTGGGACGCCTGGTTCGTTTCGAAGGATTAACCTATAAAGAAGGTACATCCGGTAACAACTTCTATCCTTCCTATCTGGAGGCTATTTATGAGAATGGTAAAACCGAGGCTACATACACTAGCAAGTCTTATATATCCGAAGGATTAACACCCACGTATGCATATAGCTATAATAACCAACGTTATTATGGTTCGGCATGGTTCTCTTATGGCGGTACAACCACCGAAGATAAGGGTAACTACATTGTACGTGTAAGCGGATATTCAAACTTCGCCCTACAACCATTGCCCGAAGCCGGTGCAACGGGAGATATAACAGCCATTTATACAAAATACTCTTCCAGTTCAGGCGGTTTCATCACTTACCAGTTACTGGTGAACAGTTTTAATGACATTAATTTCTAAGTATAAGATACACATTAAACCCAAAAGGAGAAAACGATCATTGTTTTCTCCTTTTTTCATTTTATTATTCCGTACTACCGTAAGTATCTTTCTTAAAGATAGAAGAACAGCAACAACACAAAATTACAGGCAATCACTACCCCGAATCCCCCTAAAATCCAGGGATGGAGCTTGCTTCCCTTCCCGGCGAAGAACAAAGCATAGAACATATTCACCATTATATTACTGATGATAGCCTGCATACTGCAAGCAGTAATAATCAGTGCGGCAACGCTACCGGTATTTTGCAACAAGTTCAAGATAAAAGGAGTAATATCACTAAAGCCGGATACAAAAGAAAGCAGATTCAATCCACCTGTACCTGCATAGACTAACGTATAATGAGTCAGCACAGTAAAGATTACAAATAATACGGCAAAGATTAGGGCAACCTTAAATTCCAGCGGGTTACTGCTATCATCGTCTTCCGGTTCGGCATCCGAATCTTTAGGACGTTTCTGCCGGGAATGAATAAACCACCCTACAGCCGCAGCTATCACCGACATAATCAGCAAGTACGGATAAATAGACAGGAAAATCTCCCGGCTAAAAATCAATATCAGTATCATAAAACGCAGGAACATCATACTGACAGCAAACAGCATGGCGGCAACATAGTCGGTAGCTTCCTGCTCCGACGCTTTCCGACTTTTACGGGCAAGTACCGAGATCGTAGCCGTACTGCTATACAGCCCTCCGATAATGCCGGATACCAAAGTGCCTGACTCATGGAATACATATCTTTTCAGCAGATAAGACAGATACGAGATGCCGGATACCACAACCGTTGCCAGCCAAATGGAATAAGGAGTAAGATTGATATCAGGAATCAGGTTCTTGTTCGGCAACATAGGCAATATGATACCACTGATAGCAAGGAATTTCGCCAGCGTAATCATTTCATCATTCTTCATACGCTGAGCAAATTCGGTAAACGTATGTTTCAGTTCGGTCAAAAGAAGCACCGTCACAATCACCATGACGTAAAACCAGGAAGGTTGAGTGGCTACGATAGGAGCCATGCAATAGGTTATCAACGCAATAATAATGGTAGTAACACCAAAAACATGAAACTGAGACTGCTTGACGTAATAGTTCAGCCCCAACAACAATCCCAACACTGCACCACCTCCCATAAACAGACGCATATCGGTAGGGTCGAGTATATAGAGCAGATACCCCAAGATTCCGATAAAAGTAAATGTACGGTCGGTCCCGAAAAGGGTAGTTTCACCCTCACGCTTCAAACTGATTCGGCGCTGCGAAAGCCCGATTAGTAAAGAAAACAAGGTCACCAGAACGAAAGTGACCAATTCCCGCGGCAGATAGTTGTACAACTGTTCCATATCCATACATTGCTCTTTTAGAATAGGAACAAATATACGGTTTATTTGTTAACGTTCACCACGTTTTATACGGTTTTTTCATTAGTTGGGAGTTGTAGTAACGCACATCTCCGGTCACTTCCTTACCGATGAAGTCCGGTTTCACAAAAGATTCCTCTTCCGATTCCAGTTCGATTTCCGCCACGACAAGTCCTTCATTCTCACCATAAAACTCGTCAACTTCGAATACATGCTTACCGCTTCGTACCAAGTAACGGGTCTTATCAATGATACCAGGTTCACAAAGTTTCATCAGTTCTTCCGCTTCCGCCAAAGGAAGCTCCTTCTCCCATTCATAACGGCTGGTTCCGGAAGCATTGGAAGCTCCTTTAATGGTAAGATACCCCTTATCGTCACGGATACGGACCCGTACAGTCCTCCCACGAGCACTGCTGATATACCCTTGTACAATCCGGCTATGCGAGGTTGCCAGAGATTTAAACTCACCGGAGACTAAAAACTTTCGTTCTATTTCTTGTGCCATGGCACAAAAGTAATGAAATTCCTTAAAATCTCGTCATAAACTCAATGACGATTTTATCCCGTTCCGACTCTTTAGGGATACCCGATTTCTTGTAGAAGTACTTCTCGAAGTTCAGACGGAGATCGGCAATAAAAGCCTTGGAGAGACTAAGCGTAATCCCGCCTGTCACACGGTGACGGGCATAGTCATTTATAATCAACGTTTTTGTTGTCTCGTCAATCGTACCATTGCTATGGTCCGTCATCATATCATAACGGGCCAGGAAAGATATTTTATTAAAAACCTTCTTCAGCGGCAAGTCATAATTGACAAAGCTGTTAACTGCATGAACATCTTTAAACGCATTATGCCCATACATTTTATACAGGTATTCCGCCTCAATATGGAAACGATTGTTCTGATAATAGATACCGGCATCATACATATTGATTCGTACATCTTCCGGTTTTATCATTTGAGTGCTAAGTGTCACATTCCAGTTCTTGCCAGGCAGTAACTGCGCCTTTATAGAATAATTCAGTGTTTTGTGCCATTCTTTCTGGTTTGTCAAACCGGAACCGTTGAACAGTCCACCTTCCAGAATAAACGGGAAATCTCCTTTATGCCTATAGGCAGAAGTAAGTCCGACATCACGCACATTACCCACCTGCTTGGCAATAAATGAACGGTTAGCGAAATACTGTTGGTGCGGTGAACGGTGTGCATCTATCGTGAAAGGAACACGCATCTGCCCAATTGTAAAATTCAGGTCTTTCACCGGAAAGACACGTGCGTACGCATCAAGCATTTTGATAGAGCCTTCATCGGAAAGGTCGATTTCTGCCTTATAAGCAACCAGCGGATGTACATTTCCCGAAACACTGAAACGGGCATTGCGTACCTCAAAACGGCTTTCGCCTGTTTCTGTCTGATATTCATATTTACCCCGGATCGTTCCGTGGATTTCCGGCAGATAATCCTTTATCTCCATTGTCTGCTTATCCAGTTTCTTGCCTTCTCCGGCATCATCCTTGGCCTGTCCAAAGGCTGCTGTCGTTAGCAAAAGTGTAACGACGGTTGTTGTAATTCTACTCATTTCAGTTGTTTGCTACTATATTCGCGGCAAAAGTACAACTGTGAAGATACACCGGAATGACAAACCGGCTACGGAAGAATTACAGAAAAGTTACATTAATATTACAGGGGTTACAAAAGCGTTACAAAACAAGAATTCACCACAGATCACATGATTTTCACCGTCCGGGCAGACCTTCTTTTCGTGCCCCTTGTGCAATCTATGTAATCTGTAGTGAATCAATCAACCGAAAAAGGAGAATGCAACCAACATTACCAATGCCAAAATAATTAATGAGACGAACACTATTTTGACTACCTTTTGGGCTTGTTGTTCTTCCTTCTTACTAATCGCTGTTTTTTTCTTAGCCTTACCCATAATAGTTAGTTTTAAAGTTCAACACTAACAAAGTAAGAACAAATCTTTTAACTTTCCAAAAATAACACTTGCTAATTTTGTTTTTTATGATTCCTGCGAAGAAAACTCCATCAGGTAAGCCTTGATAAAGCCATCGATCTTACCGTCCATTACTCCGTTCACATCCGAAGTCTGATAATTGGTACGATGATCCTTTACACGGCGGTCATCAAATACATAGCTTCGGATTTGTGACCCCCATTCGATCTTCATCTTACCGGCTTCCACCTTTGCCTGTTCCGCCATACGATGCTGCAATTCCTTATCATACAAGATAGAGCGTAACTGACGCATTGCATTTTCACGGTTCTTCGGCTGGTCGCGGGTTTCGGTATTCTCAATCAGGATTTCCTCTTCTTCGCCCGTATAAGGGTCTTTATACTGATAACGCAAACGGACACCGGATTCTACCTTGTTCACATTCTGACCACCGGCACCACCGCTTCGGAATGTATCCCAGGAAATACGTGCTGTTTCTATATTCACCTCGATACTGTCGTCTACCAGCGGAGTCACAAATACGGAAGCAAAAGAAGTCATACGCTTACCTTGTGCATTGTACGGAGAGACACGAACCAACCGATGCACGCCGTTCTCACCTTTCAGATAACCGTAAGCAAAATCTCCTTCGATATTGATCGTACAAGTTTTGATTCCCGCCTCATCACCTTCCTGAAGGTTGGCAATCGTAGCCTTATAACCATTTGTCTCGGCATAGCGCAGATACATACGCATCAACATGGATGCCCAGTCCTGACTTTCCGTACCACCGGCACCGGAATTGATTTTCAACACACAATCCATCTGGTCGGCTTCGTCACGAAGCATATTCTTGAGTTCAAGTGCTTCCACCGCCTCACTGGCTTTCGCATAAGCGGCATCTACATCTTCCTCTGTCACCAGTTCTTCTTTATAGAAATCAAATGCCAGTTCCAGCTCGTCTGCCAGTGTCTTCACTTCATTATAACCGCTAATCCACTTCTGCAGATCCTTTACCAACTTCATTTGAGCTTCCGCCCGTTTCTGGTCGTCCCAGAATCCCGGAGCTTGTGTCCTTAATTGCTCTTCTTCGACTTGAATTTTCTTCCCGTCGATGTCAAAGATACCTCCTCAGCGCATCTGTGCGCTCTTTCACGTCTTTAAGTTGTTCAATAGTAATCATCTGATTTACAATTTTATTAGTTATATTTTTTCAAATCCGGCGACAAAGATACGAAAAAGCCTGCTTACTCCTCATACATCTTTTCAATCAACTCGCTATAATTCTGCGCTACAACCGCCCGTTTCAATTTCAGCGTGTTGGTCAGTTCGCCACGTTCCATGCTGAATGGTTCGGGAAGCAGAGTGAAGCGCTTGATTTGCTCGTAATGAGCAAACTGCTGTTGCAACGTTTCTATCCGAGCACGGAAAAGACCGACAATCTTCGGATGTTGCAGCAGTTCGGCCATATCTTTATACTCAATGCCTTTCTCCTTAGCATATTCCTTCACGTATCCATACACAGGAACAATAAGGGCAGAAACAAACTTACGCTGATCGGCAATAATAGCAATCTGATCGATATAACGGTCAATCACCAGTTTTGTTTCCAACGCTTGCGGAGCGATATATTTGCCGTTCGATGTTTTGAACAGGTCTTTGATACGTTCCGTCAGGAAAAGCTGTCCATTCTTAAAGTAACCTGCATCCCCCGTGTGGAACCAGCCGTCGGGGTCAATAGCGGCAGCAGTGGCTTCCGCTTTCTTATAATATCCTTTCGTGATCGTCTTACCACGAAGCAGTATTTCATTGTCTTCGCCTATCTTCACTTCAACTCCCGGCAGTACGACACCCACCGAACCGATGTCATAGCCCACCGGCAACGTACAGGATACAGTAGCCGTAGATTCCGTCAAGCCGTATCCAACCACCATATTGATGCCTACCGAATGAACAAATTCATTGATCTCATCGGGAACGGCAGCACCGGCAGTCGGGAAAAAGTTTCCATTCTCAATGCCGATCGTCTTCTTCAGTAAAGAATAGATCGTTTTTTCGTAGAACTTATATTTCAGCTGATTCATCACCGGAGGTGTTTTCCCCCGGCGCAGATAATCCAGATTATGGATTCTACCCACTTTGATAGCATCCAGCATCAACGCCTTCTTTAAGCCGGTTGTCTCATTGATCTTCTCCTGTACGCCTGCATATACCTTTTCCCAGAAACGGGGAACACTGCACATCAACGTCGGCCGGATCTCCTTGATAGTCGTCTGAATATCTGCCGGACGAAGATTGATACAAATCTGCACGCCTTTATGAATACAAAGGTAACACCACGCTTTCTCGAATACGTGCGTCAGTGGCAGGAAGTTCATAGATACATCCTTATCCGACATTGTCGTCAGGCGGTCGTCATGTGTATGGAACTGTTCCAGATAACAGGAATGATGCAGCATGACTCCTTTCGGTTCGCCCGTTGTTCCGGACGTATAAAGGATATTCGCCAAATCATCGTAAGAAGCGCGTTCCGTACGTGCTTCCACCGTATCATTATGCGGGAGTCCCTCCCCCATTGCCATAAATTCATCAAAGTAGATAGAAGATACATCACGAGGGTCTTTCACCACCGAACGGTCAAAGATAATCAGTTGTTGCAGGGAAGAACAGAAACCGAAAATACTGAAAGCAGCATCATATTGAAACTGTTCCCCCACAAAAAGGTAACGAATCTGCGCATCATTGATGATGTATTGCGCTTGCGCAGGCGAACTGGTCGCATAAAACGGAATGGTAACAGCGCGATTGGCAAATGCACCAAAGTCAACATAGAACCATTCGGGCTTATTCTGTGAAAATATACCAATATTCTCTTGTTCTTCCACTCCCAACGCCACGAAAGCATTAGCTGCTTGTCGTACAGTTCCCGAGAACTGATTCCACGAAATAGGAATCCATTGAGCTGTCTCATAGTCGCGGTATTTTAAGGCTACCTTGTCGCCATATTTTTCGGCCTGACGATGGACCAGGACAGATAAATGATGATAAGTCATACTCTTTGTATTAGTAAATATGGTACAAAGGTATTAGTTTTATCTCATTTAGACAAAATTAGTCAGAAGTTTTACAATGGGTATTGAAAATCAGTGTTTTGTTTGAGAATAGAACCAGTTTTAACCCTAAAAACTAACCATAATTATTAATCATAAAAATACACTAGTATCCCATTAAAACTAGGACGAATTAGAATTAAATAAATTTGGTCCATTTGGTCTGAACCGTTCCTTGTCATTTTGAAATTTAGTTTTATCAGTCAAAGAAATACTCAATATCTGAAACACACTACTTTTGCGTTGCAATTCAAACATTATATTATTGCTTAATTACTTTTACACAAAAAAGTCGTTTTACGCAATTTTTTCAAATAAAATCAATAAATCAGTACTTATACACTGATTATTAGCCGTTTAGTTTTAAAAAAGTATTGAAAGCTTTCTTTTTTTGAATGTTTTCTTATGAAAAGGTTGTCGATAAATTATTTAATAATTAATTTTGTTGGAGGGTTTTATATTTTACTTGTTAATCTAAATGGATACACATGATGATTATCACACGAATGGAAGATAAAGTTCTTCGTTTTAAAAAGTTTTTTGATCTGAATTTTCCCAAAGTAAAAACTTTCGCATGGCAATTATTAAAATCAGAAGAAGATGCAGAAGATATTGCTCAGGATATTTTTGTTAAGTTATGGGAGAAACCGGATTTATGGTTAGAACGTGAAAAATTGGACAGTTATTTATATACAGTTGTACGAAACCATATCTATAATTTCTTGAAACACAAGGCTGTTGAATATGACTACTTGGACGTTGCAGCAGAAAAAATGCAAATGGCGGAACGGGGATTGCCTACGCCGGATGATGAATTTTGCGCTCATGAACTTGAACTTTTTGTTCAGATGGCTCTTGAACGTATGCCGGAACAGCGCAGGCGTATTTTTTTAATGAGCAGGGAAGAGGGAATGACCTCACCGGAAATTGCAGCGAAATTGAATATTTCGGTTCGTACAGTTGAACAACATATCTATAAAGCCCTTCAAGATCTAAAAAAAATCGTTTTATTTTTATTTTTTTTCTATCTAGACTAAGTATGTATGCCCGGCAAGTTGTCTCTTATATGTAACACTTGAGTTGGTTTAGATGAAAAATAAATTAGAAAAACAGCTACGTTCTTTTATTGACTTTGATTATTCAAAGCGAACGATCGACAGGTTTCATCGTTGGATGATTAGTTCTGATTCTGCCGAAGAGAAAGAGACAGCACTTCGTAATCTATGGTTCAAGACAAAAGGAAAGGCTGAGCACGATATGGAGTATTCGTTTCGGCAGGTATTGGATAAAATCGGAATTGAATACACTCCAATGGTTACAGATGTAAATCGCTGGAATTTGTGGAAATCTGTTGCGGCAGCTGCTGTTATTGTCGTTCTATCTGTGACAGCTACTTTGTGGATAAGCTACAATCATTTTGACAGAGACAACATTGCAATGGTGGAACATTATGTGAATAATGGAACCAGAGAGACAATCAGCCTGCCGGACGGGACTACCGTACATCTGAACTCCGGTTCACACGTGTTTTATCCTGAAAATCTCGAGGGCAAAACCCGAACGATTTATTTGATAGGAGAGGCTGAGTTTAAGGTAGCAAGAAATCCGAAGAAACCTTTCATCGTGCGATCATCAAACATGGCGATAACTGCTTTGGGAACAGAGTTTAATGTGAAAGCTTATCCGGAAGAAGATGTAATAACTGCTTCTTTGATCGAAGGAAAAGTACGAGTGGATTGTAATGATACGATTAGTTATGTTTTAACTCCCGGTTATCAGGTTGTGTATAACAAATGTACGGATGACTGCCAAATGCTGACTGCAAACATGAAAGATGTGACGGCATGGATGCGGGGAGAACTTGTGTTCGATAAGGTTACTCTCACCGAAATTGTGCGGACGTTGGAACGTCATTATGGAATCACATTCCATATCTCAACAAAGAAATCCAATCAAGATCGTTATAATTTTGTTTTTAGAAAAGATGCCACTTTAGAAGAAACATTGGAAGTGATGAAGGTTGTCATTGGTCAATTCGATTATCGATTGGAAGACAGTATCTGCTATATTATCTGGTAGAGAAAAACAATAAATATTTTTTTGTTAAACTTAAAATCTAATATGCTTATGTAGAAAAATATCCGGAAGAGGCTCCACCCTCTCCGGATATGAAATAATTTTTAGCCTTAAAACAAATAAGCAACAAGTTGCTTATTTAAGAAATGAGAAAAAATACATGATTTAAAACTAAAAACGTCGTAAAGATATGAATTTATATCTGGAAAACACTGGAAAAGGTATATTAATAACTTTTCTACTATTAATCGGGTCAATGCTTTATGCCCAAAACAATAGTAAAATAACAATAAAAAAGAAGAATATCTCATTGCAAACAGCTTTAGCGGATATTAGGGAACAGACCAAGATGTCTGTATCTTACAACAGTTCCCAACTACCTAAAACAAGAATATCTTTAGATATAAACAACCAGTCTTTGGATCAGGCACTGAAAACTATTCTTGCCGGAACAGGGTTCACATATACCGTAAAAGATACTTATATAATGATTATTCCGGAGCAGACTGCTAAAAAATCTAAAAGCAGAAATGTGGCGGGTAATGTAGTGGATGGAAAAGGTGCTCCGCTAATTGGAGTTACTGTGGTCGAAAAAGGGACCGGCAACGGAACTGTAACCAATATGGAAGGTAACTATCATATCACTACACAAGGTGCCACACCTGTATTGGTATTTTCCTATATCGGTTATCAGTCAAAGGAGATAGTTGTAAAAGAAAATACTATTAACATTGTATTGGAAGATGAATCTCAGGCACTAGACGAAGTGGTTGTTACGGCTTTAGGTATCAAGCGTGCTGAAAAAGCACTTTCCTATAACGTACAGACTGTAAGCAATTCCGAACTAACCGTGGCTAAGGACGCTAATTTCATGAACAGTTTAAACGGTAAGGTCGCTGGTGTCAACATCCAGAAGAGTTCCTCTGGTGTGGGCGGTGCTACACGTGTCATCATGCGTGGTTCCAAATCTATCGTCGGAAACAACAATGCTTTATATGTAGTTGATGGTATGCCCATCGGAAACCCTTCACGGGGTGTCATCCAAACAGAATATGGTGCAGTGGCCGGTAGTGAAAGTATCTCCGACTTTAACCCCGATGACATTGAAAGTATCTCTGTGCTGACAGGTCCTTCAGCAGCAGCTCTTTATGGTGCAGCTGCAGCCAACGGTGTGATTCTGATCAACACCAAGAAAGGTAGTGAGGGAAAGATGAAAATTAACTTTTCATCCAATACAGAATTCTCTAAACCAATGATATCACCGGAGTTCCAAAATAGCTATGGCAACCGAGATAATTCCTATCGTAGTTGGGGAGAGAAACTAGCTACACCTTCTTCATTTGATCCCATGGACTTTTTCAAAACTGGTATGAATACCATTAACTCGCTGAACATTTCTTCGGGCACGAAAACTAACCAAACGTTCATCTCTTTGGCCTCTACCAACTCCAAGGGTGTCATTAAGAACAATGAATATTACCGTTACAACTTCTCTTTCAGAAATACTGCGCTAATGTTGGATGACAAGTTACACGTAGATTTGGGGGCTAGTTATGTCATTCAGGCTGAGCAGAACATGATTTCAGGCGGACGTTACTTCAACCCGTTATTTCCGCTCTATCTGTTTCCCCGTGGCGAGGACTTCGAAAATGTGAAAATATTCGAGCGTTATAACGAAGAACGTCGTTTCCCCACCCAGAACTGGGAATATGGCGATCAGGGACTTTCCTTTGAAAATCCTTATTGGATTATCAACCGCGAAATGTTTCCCACCAAGAAAAGCCGTTACATGCTTCATGCCAGAGTACAATATGACATATTCGACTGGTTGAATATTGCCGGACGTGTGCGCCTGGATAAGACTCACTCTACCGAAGAACGTAAACTTCATGCTTCTACACTCGAGCTTTATACAGGTTCTTCCAAGGGTAGTTACACGAATAAAGAGGAGTTCTACACTCAAACCTATGCTGACGTGATGGCTAATATTAACAAACGGTTCGGTACAGACTTTTCACTGACGGCCAACGTGGGCGGTAGCTTTGAAGATCATTATACACGTAGTATTGATGTAGGCGGCAAACTGATGACGGTGCCCAATCTCTTCTCGCTGGCCAATGTGGAACCCGCTTCAGGTAAAAGAGACCAAGGATACCTGCGTACACGCAACGTTGCCTTCTTTGCCAGTGCGGAGCTAGGTTGGAAAAACATGCTCTATTTGTCTGCTACAGGACGCTGCGACTGGGCCTCTCAATTGGTCAGCAATGGAGATACTCCCTGCATCTTCTACCCCTCCATCGGTCTGTCAGGTATCATTAGCGAAATGGTGAAACTGCCTGAATTTATTTCTTATTTAAAGTTACGTACATCCTATACAGAGGTAGGATCGCCTATTACGCAGACGGGTATCACTCCCGGTACGGTGACCGACCCAATGTCGGGCGGCGTTATTAATCCGATTTCCACGTATCCGTATCCCGATTTCAAGCCGGAACGAACCAAATCCTATGAAGTAGGTATCAATGCCCGTTTTTTGAACGGACGAATTTCTTTTGACGGAACTTTCTACCAATCCAATACGTATAACCAGACTTTTCTTTCGGTCATGTCTCCTGCAACCGGTTATTCAGGTTTCTATGTTCAGGCTGGTAACGTGCGTAACCGGGGTGTGGAAATGACATTGGGCTACAACGATACGTTTGGCAAGGTGAACTACTCTACCCATTTGACTTATACAGCCAACCAAAACAAGATCGTAGAAATGGTACACGATTATCGCAATCCTATCGACAACTCACTGGTAAATATAACTGAATTGACTTTGAAGGAAGCTGGTGATGTATACCTGCGTGAAGGCTATTCCATGTCCGATGTCTTTACTACAGGCATTTTACAGCGTGGCAGAGACGGCAAGCTCGTTGAAGAAGGAAACGGTTATCAGGTTGACCGCAGCCAACGTATCCGTTTGGGATCGGCCGATCCTGACTTCACCATGGGATGGCGTCATGACATCAACTACAAGAATATCTCACTGGGGTTGATGATTACCGGACGTTTTGGAGGTATCGTCACATCGCAGACACAGGCATTCATGGATGCATTCGGTGTGTCCAAAGTATCAGCCGAGGCTCGCGACAACGGCGGTGTGATGTTGGACGGACACCGATATGATGCCGAACGCTATTACAATACTGTGGGTGGACAAGGGCTGATGAGTTACTACACCTACGATGCCACCAACGTCCGTCTGCAAGAACTTTCGTTGACCTATTCGCTGCCGAAGAAATGGTTGGGTGATGTTTTCAACAATGCCACTATCTCCTTCGTGGGACGTAATCTCTTCATGTTCTACCGTAAGGCTCCGTTCGACCCCGACATGAACGGTTCTACAGGTACGTATAACCGCAGCGATTTTTTCATGGCTCCCAGCTTAAGGAACTTAGGATTTAGTATTAAGTTTAGCTTGTAACAATTAATATATTCAATTTATGAAAATACAGATAAAAAAGATAGTGGGGGTACTATTGGCATGTGCAGGGATCATGACAAGCACCTCATGCGCGGATTTTGAAGAGATAAATAAAAACCCGTATCTTCCTGACAAAGACATGGAGCAGAAAGACGGTGTGCTTAACGGTGCCTATATGCCGAATTTAGAAAAACATATTATTCCCGTACCGCTCAAAACTGATAACACAGACTTGACCAACGCTTATCAGATTTCCATCAACCTGTGCGGTGACTCGTGGATAGGGTATTTCTCGCCACGTGACAACAAATGGAACGAGGCGTCCAACACCACTACGTTCTTCTTTTCGGAAGGCTGGGTGAACTTGATGTATGAGTATGCTATCACCAACATCTTTGCTCCCTGGATCCAACTGAAGAATATCAACATGAGTGGCGAAAACCCCAATAAAGAGATGTACGCTATTGCACAGATATCTAAGATTATGGGACTGCATCGTTCTACTGACAAGTTTGGCCCCATCCCTTACAAACAGGTGGGAAACGGTTCGTTCACTGTGGAATATGATTCTCAGGAATCGGTGTATCGCTCGTTCTTTGAAGAACTGGACGAAGCTGTCACCGTCCTGTACGACTTTTATATGAAAGCCAACAATACCGTCCCCATGGCTTCGGACGTAGTGTATGAGGGCGACGTGACCAAGTGGATACGTTTGGCCAACTCACTGATGTTGCGACTTGCTATCCGTGTACGCTATGCTGATGAGGTATTGGCACGCACATACGCTGAAAAGGCTATCAAGAACCCAATTGGCGTAATGGAAAGCATAGACGATATGGCAAAAATGAATAGAGGAGCTAATTTGCAGACAAAACATCCGATGTACCAGATTGCAGACCCGGGTCAGTACAACGATAGTCGCATGGGAGCCACTATTCAATGTTATATGAAAGGATATGCAGACCCGCGTATCTCCAAATATTTTCAGGATCAAGGAAAGAACGCTATACGTGCCGGCTTACCGGTTACTCAAAAAGTGTATGACGGAGCGTCATTGCCCAACATTTCGGAAGACGATCCTGTGTATTGGATGAGGGCTTCAGAAGTAGACTTTCTGCGGGCAGAAGGTGCCTTAGCAGGTTTCGATATGGGGGGCGGAACTCCTCAACAATACTATGAATCGGGCATTCGGAAATCTTTTGCCGAATGTGGCGCAAGTATTGGCTCTTACCTGAACAGTACCACTCCTCCGCTGGCCTTTACAGATCCGGTGAATGCGGCCTACAACTATGCAGCGCCCAGTATCATTACCGTGAAGTGGAATGAGGCGGATGATGTAGAGAAAAAATTGGAACGTATTATTACACAAAAGTATCTGGCCCTCTTCCCCGACGGTCAAGAAGCATGGAGCGAATGGAGACGTACAGGATACCCGCGCCAGATTCCTCCGGTGAACAACTTCACTAACTCTGACGTGAAGAAAAGTGACGGTCACAAGGATGGCGTACGCCGTATTCCATATCCGCGCAATGAATACGAACACAACGGCGAAAACCTTCAAAAAGCCATCCAACAATATTTGGGAGGCATAGATAAGGCTTCCGTAAATGTATGGTGGGACAAAAAAGAAAAAAAGTAACTCTTAAACGATACAGAAATGATGAATAACATAAAAAAATGCTTCGTTTTATCACTCATGGCAAGTTTCATGTTTTCATGTACTGACATTGAAACTATCGACTTGGAAAAAGAAGCCGTGAAAGATCTGTATGAGAATCGTGATAAAGATAAATGGGCTGAGGAAGATGCCCAGAAACAACAGAATTATGAGGACTCTGTACGCATAGCCGAGGAGAACAAACGCCTCTATGAACTCTACCTTGCAGATTTAAGGGAGTACAAAGAAACCAAGCATCCGGTGATGTTCGGCTGGTTCAACGCGTGGAGTGCTGAAACTCCGGGCGAATACTCCAATCTGACGTTGATTCCCGACAGTATGGATATCGTTTCTATTTGGGGAAATTGTTTCAACATTAATGAAAAACGTCTGAAACAGATGAGAGAGGTGCAGAGTAAAGGTACCAAGGTCATTGTGGGTTGGATCGTAGAAAACGTGGGTAACGGACTTAGTAATATTCCTGAAGGCGGATGGTCTGATGACCCGACAACAGGTATCAAGCAATACGCACAAGCCATTTTGGACTCCATCGCCAAGTATGGATACGACGGCTTCGATATTGACTATGAACCTTCCTATGCCTCTCCTTTCAAACCAGGCAATCACTGTGGCGACTGGACAGACGACTGGACAGACTACAGGCCTATCATCTCTTGCAGCTCGTATGACAATAAAGAATATGAAAATCTTTTCTTTCAAACATTACGCGATGGTTTGGACAAATTAGAAGCCAAAGACGGTAAGAAGAAAATTCTGAACATCAATGGTTCAATCCACTATCTATCCCCGGAAATGGCACCTCTCTTCTCCTACTTTGTGGCACAATCCTATAATGGTAGTTATAGTGGATGGACATCCAGAATAACCAACCGTTTGGGGAATGATGTGAAAGACCAGATTATCTATACAGAGACATTCGAAAGCGGACAAGCCAACCGGATAAGTTTTGAAAATTATGCAAACTTTGTTGTTAACAACCTCAACCGGGAAGCTGGTGGTATCGGTGCTTATCACATTAATGCAGATTCATTTGACAAAAACGAATATCGTTATGTACGAAATGCAATTTCCATCATGAATCCTCCTATCAAGTAATATAATCACTTTATAAACCAAAAATAATATGAAGAAACATATAGCATTATTATTCCTGTCCTTAGGCTTTTTCACCGCTTGCGACATGGTCAGTGGTGAAGGAGAAGGTGCTGACAATGCGGTCTACATGGGTAACACCAACAGTAGCGGAGTAATCTCGATGGTGGTAAGCAACGATAAAGGTGGCAGTTCTGTAATCACTCCCCGATTAGCCAACATTACCGACCAGCCAGTGGAAATAACGGTAGAAGTGGACAAACAACTGTTGGAGGAGTATAACACCCAAGCCGGTCTGACGCTGGAACCTATGGCAATAGAAGACTTTGTATTCATCACCAAGGACAAGAAAGAAACACACGGAAAAGCTGTGGTGACTATTGAACCCGGACAGTACAACGCCAGCGTGGAGATAAAGATCCCCCAAATAGATGAAACCAAGTATCCCTACAGTAAGCGTTTTGCTATTCCGGTATCCATCACTAGCTCTTCCAAATATAAGATACTGAGCTCGCCGGACTTTACTATCATCCGTCTGAGCCGCGAGCTGGTTACTTCCGTCGGACAATTCTCACGTGCAGGAAGTATCGCACTGGTACCCAATGCAGAGCTGAGAAAGCCTATGGATAATTGGACCATGCAGGTGAGTATGCTTTACCCGAGAATGACTAATAGTAATCAAACCGTCATGTCGATCCAATCCGGTACGGGCGATTTTTATACCCGTATCACCAACGACAAAGGTATCCAGATCAAGAACGGACGCGATGGAGATGATACTTGGACCAACAAGCCCTTATCTAACGGGAAATGGCTGAACATCAGCCTTGTTCACAGGAATGCTTCCAGTATCTCGGTTTATGTGAACGGAGAATTACAGAAGACGTTCGAAACCTCGCCTATCTATTTTTCGGACATGAAGAAGTGCTGTCTATTTATAGGCAACACTCAATATACTAATGTTTATATTCGCGAAGCACGCATGTGGAACAGGGCATTGACCGACGGAGAAATCATAGATAAGGAATATTTGCCTCAAGATCCAACAGATCCCAACCTGATTATGTACATGCCTTTCAACACTGTAGAGAACAATGAAATGAAAGAACTGACTGGCAATTGGGAAATCTCAGACTTTCGCACATTGGGTATATGGGATGAAGATCCTCCCAAAATATCATATGTAGAGAATGTACAATTCCCGGCCGAAGACCTGATAATTGTAGAATAGCTCTCCTGTTCGTGTAACAAATTAAAATCGAAACAAATGAAAAAAATAATTCAATTGCTGTATATACTGTTTGCCGTAGCTGCCTTTTCGGCTTGTAGCGATGACAATCAGGGAGAAGTGGTAAGCCAGGACTTGTCTTATCAGCTCGATGCAAACTATGTATTTGTAGATATTCCGGAAAAGTTTCTGTTTGATCCTTCCAACATTTTATATCTGGAAGGTAAGACCGTGATGAAACTGAATGCCAAGAGCGATGGAAAACAGACTACGATAACCGAAGGAACCGAGTTCACCTTTAATGTAAAATTGAAAAAGGCTTTGAACCAAAATGTCAAAGTGCGTCTCAAAAAGAACCTCGACTTGTTGGAAGGACATACTTTGACAGAGTTTCCGGACGAGGCATTCGAATTGAATGATGCCATCATAACTGCCGGAAGTAGAGAGGGGACAATTACTCTTAATATCACTAATCCAGATATATTGAACAAACTACCGGGATACGTTCTTCCACTTCGCTTGGAATTTGTAGATGCAGTCAGTGGAGTGAAAATATCGAAACAGAGCTACAACGTGTTAATAGAGATAAATCTCAAATTGGAGAAAGACAATATTGATCCTTCTAATGATGAGATTACTGGAGAGTATTTCAATAACAACGTTGTTTTTGAATCAAATAAAAGCGATGGTTTGGAATTTCTGTATGATGGAAAAAACTCTGGCAATACGTGGTACCCTAATAAGAATACTTTCCTGACGATGACTTTCCCGGAGCTCACAAGAATACTGGGTGTCAGAATCAACTTTGACACCGGTTACTACAGTCTTGGAAGTTTGAACGTGTATGCAGACGAAGGTAACGGATTCATTTCATATGGCAAACTCACCAGAAATGCTAATGGCACCATATATCTGAAGTTCAAGGAACCCGCTGACATACGTGCTCTCAAGTTTGATGGAATGTTGACCACTAGCGGTGGTACAGGACCGGACATCTACGAAATCACATTCATCAAATAGTGTGAATTGACAGAAAGAATGCAAATTACACAAAAAATTATTCTGAGACTGTCAACAGTACATCCATTAATGTAATTTGCGTAATTTGTGTTCTTTCTTTTTATTATTGCTTACCTGTTTATACCTAACTATATGTTTAACATACTATCTAATATTACTCTACGAAATATTACCACTGCCGGAGTGGTTCTCACAGTTGTGATATACCTTTGTACATCCTGTAGGAACAACCATGCCGAAGTGGAACGCATAATCCGCAATCATCTTGAACCCACCAAAGAGCTATATGCTCTCGCCCTACAGACGGGCGAAGTTACCCTGCCTCTTGGCGGCAAATATCCGCATGTTACCTATCCAGCTCCGGGAGGTACGGAAACCCCTATCAGCAATGTATGGATTGTAAATGGCAACTATATGGGCAAAACATACGAATGCCACGGATGCGACTCGTGCATGAAGTGCTATCAAGATGCCGGGCTGATAACATATAACATCGTTCGTAGAGACAGTACTTCAGTTAGGAGCATCGTATGCCTCACAGAAAAAGGAAAACAATACTTAATCGAACGACATATTTCCGGATTTCACCCTATTATCAATGCCTGGCGCCGAAGAGAGCAACTGGAAGTAGTACTGGTGGCCAAAGAAAAGTTTGACTTGGAGATACACCCCTCGGACACTACGGAAATCTATCATTGTAAGGTACACCGAAAACTCGAAATTACTCCCTTCATCGAAGCATTGGGTGCTACCGGCAAAGAGAACCAACCGGATTATGTGCGCAAACTTCGTGTAGACCTTAATAACAAAGAGTACCCTATGGTAACTTACATCGAAATGGAGCCATAAAAAATATTTTCTATTTCTCAAACAAAACACAGTTTTTCAATACTCATATTAAAACTTTTGGGCAATTTTGTCTAAATGAAATAAATATCTTATGTAAAGCTTTACACAAATTTTCCAAATGGATAAAACAAAGCTTGCGTACCCAATCGTTTTTCGGAACAACAGAGAATATTGTATATACACAGATATGAATTGCGGTCTGTGACTACTTGCTACTTATCATCATTAGTATCCACTAATAGGACATCTACTAAAACCCTCCTGTTTTATTAGGGCACTAATATTATCCCACCATTATAATCAAGTAAAATAATGATTTTTCATAATCATCTGATAATCAATGTACATCACAAATATATTAGTTTTATTTGAAACTATTGTTCAAAACGACTATCTTTGTGCAAAGATTAAGATATAGATAAAAGATTTGACTATGAAATATGATATTTCCTATATGACAACAGAGGCTGTAAGCCTGCTTAAATCACTGATTAGCATCCCTTCCATCAGCCGGGAAGAAACCCAAGCTGCGGATTTTCTGCAAAACTATATTGAAATGGCAGGTATGCAGACCGGGCGCAAGGGAAATAATGTGTGGTGCCTCAGTCCGATGTTCGATTTGAAAAAGCCCACTATCCTGCTTAACTCTCACATTGACACCGTAAAACCTGTCAACGGTTGGAGAAAGGATCCGTTCACTCCCCGCGAAGAAAATGGCAAATTGTACGGGCTGGGCAGCAACGATGCCGGCGCCAGCGTTGTTTCGTTATTACAGGTGTTCCTGCAACTATGTCGCACTTCGCAGAAATACAACCTCATTTATCTTGCCTCGTGCGAAGAAGAAGTTTCAGGTAAGGACGGAATTGAAAGTGTATTGCCGGGACTTCCTCCTGTCTCATTCGCCATAGTGGGCGAACCGACGGAGATGCAGCCCGCCATTGCCGAAAAAGGCTTAATGGTGTTAGACGTCACTGCAACAGGTAAAGCCGGACACGCGGCACGCAATGAGGGAGACAATGCTATCTACAAAGTATTGGATGACATCGCCTGGTTCCGTGACTATCGTTTTGAAAAGGAATCTCCGCTACTAGGCCCGGTGAAGATGAGCGTCACGGTGATTAATGCAGGTACTCAACACAATGTCATTCCCGACAAATGTTCTTTCGTCGTCGACATCCGGAGCAACGAACTTTACTCAAACGAAGAACTGTTTGCGGAAATCAAGAAACATATTTCCTGTGACGCCAAAGCGCGTTCATACCGCCTCAACTCTTCACAAATTGATGAAAAACATCCGTTTGTTCAGAAAGCAGTAAAGCTTGGCCGTGTTCCTTTCGGTTCTCCAACTCTGTCTGATCAGGCATTAATGTCCTTCCCTTCGGTAAAGATCGGTCCGGGACGCTCTTCACGTTCGCATACAGCAGAGGAATATATCATACTGAAAGAGATCGAAGAAGCTGTCGGAATTTATCTGGAGTTATTGGATGGGCTTCTGATTTAGTTACATCAATGTATATACAAATTACTTTCTATAAAAATATCCTATCGGGCGTATTCAATCTCGCATATAAAGAAGAAAAAAGCGAACGTTTCTTGCACAAACGTGTTCCATGTTATTAATAAACTTTTGAGGGGTTTATTAATAACGGTATCTAAGTTTATTATAAACTCTCAAATCCAAGACAAAGGTTATTCCTGTGATTTTTAACAACAAAAAAGGCTGCAAACCCTACAAAGATTCGCAGCCTTTAGTTTATACCAAGGTTCTTACAGCTTAACTACTGTAAGGAGTTTCCATTCCACTGTTGCAATATTGCACTATTTTCTTTTCCATTCTTCTTTAGTTCCGTTCTTTACTCATCACTATTCTCCTACAAATATACAAAATAAAAAGAGCTTTTCCAAAAGTATCCGGCCCAATAAAAGAACAGCGGACAATTATTATGCCGATTGTGTTTACCGTAAAAGCAGGATATATTTAGTCCATTATCAGTCATTGCGATTTCAATACTAGTTATCTTGAACTAGAAATAGACTTTTTTATTTTTCTTCCCGGAAGAAACTTGATAATCCTTCACTCTTATATTAAAATATGATTTAGCCTTTCCATCATCATTAGAAGGCAATAGTTCCTTATCCTTTGCATGTGGCAATTCAAGGATATCAATTTCCTTCACACTTTTCTTCAATTTTGGGAATAAAAGACTGATATAAATGTATTTATGATTAAATCCTTCAACAGTTAACAGCCTATCCATAGATGCTCCGCCATCATATCCTCTCACATTATATTCATCGCCACTTTCTTTATCTATAATCTTGAATCCCGGACTATAATACAGCCATTGTGAATCCCAATAAACAGGTTGCACGAATGTCACTTTTGTATCCTTTTTTCTTCTTTCAATCGAATATAATGAAGGAGTTGTAGACATTCCGTTCTCATAAACTTTTCCGGGAACTACAGCGATACTGTCTTTCGGAAGCAAATAAGCTTGTGCACACAACTCTCTATCACGTTTCTTTTTTTGCTCATATTCTTTCATTGCTTGTTCGTGCTCAACCATTTGTTTATCCATTCCCGGTCTCACCTCTCTAAACATCTCTGTTTGGAGTTCCTGTACCAACAATGGCATTGCTTCACGCATCACAGCCAATGAACTTTCTTTATATTTCCTGCCGACAGGAGATTCATAAAACGCGGCAATTGCTTTCAAATCTTCCAATGTCAAATGTTTCTTATAAGCAGGCATACACAGTTCAATCACCCTATTTTCTATTTTTTCTTTCCAGTCTTTAGCAAAATCATTCCAGTAGGCATCATCTTTTCCCGGTGCATTAAGTTTCATCACAGAAAGCATTTTCGGATAAAGATCGTCCGTAGCAGCCGAAGCACCGGAAAGCTTCATCATCTTCTTTAATGTCTCTTCATATTCATCTGTCGCATTCGTGGTTTGTGCAAAGACCGGAAAAGTTAGAGTAAGCAGTGTAATTACACACACAATTACTCGGGAAGGAAATAAGTTTTTCATAAGCATCAAATTTTATTTATTAAACAAATGTTCTAAACATATTATCATATTTTCTATTCTTAGTCCAGTCGTACCATAAGTTTCTTTAGAATCATACCACCAGAATAATTAAATACGCTTCATATTTCATTAGTATGCAATTTTAATAACCAACAATATCCGCCAAACGATCCTAAAAAGAATATTTCTTATAAAGATATGCACTATTTAATTATTACGCAAGGAAATGTTATATAGTTTCCATTAATTTCTCCTGTTATTACAACATATAGATAAACCTCTGCTGTCCGTTATCATCTACATAGAATGGAAGTTCCTCTTTGCCTTTCGTTAGATTCCTGAGCCATAAAAGCGAACCGAACGGAACGCCGACCGTAATATAATTACACTTAGCCTGTTGACTCAGGATTTTTTTCCATTCACCATTGTCCCAATATAACAATTCATATTGATTACCTACAACAATGCCATTGTCAGCATTCAGTGGCATCATTCTTACTTTTGTAACAAACTGAGGTTCCCTCAACATAAAATGTATAGTTGGGTAAGGCTCTGGAGATGTTTGTGGATTACCATCATATTCAGCCTTCCACTTAATTTGTTCCAAAGGTTCATCCATTAGTCGAACTTCAAACTTGTTTCCAACCAAAGTATCCGCAGGCGAAAATATAGGTAAAGAAGAGGCAGGAATGGTATTTTTATATCCATATCGAATATCGGTTATAAATTCCAGCTCCGACAAAGCAGCATGGGGATATTCATTTGTAGTCTTTATCTGATAATATTGATAGGGACCTTTGTTCATGCCAAGCTTGATGTCCTGAAAATAAGGGTGCAGCGTATCAGTTATTACCCCAACAGTATCACAAGGGTTAAACCCCGGTTTATTGCTCGCCAAAACGACTGTCCCAATCAATTTTATCGCTTTATTCACCAACCCTTGCTTCATGGGAAATTTACGAAGTAATATCACATCATTAATTTTTCTTCCTGTATGAGGCTTCTCTATTTTCCCTTCCTTGTTTAAATAGAAAGGTTCTCCAAAAGAAAATGATTTGCCAAATGGTGAATAATAAACAGGGAAATAAAACCTGTCAGGAATTACGGATGAGAAAGTGACATTGTGCTCCATACGGTTTATTTTCCCCCAAGTTACGGGAATGATACCGGATGACACCCCGCTATTAAAAGCGGCAAGATATGCAAGATTGTTATTTCCAGTTTCCTGATAAGAAAGAGTCAAAGGAACGGTCTTCAATAAATGTGAAGTTACATCCTTCAGAAATGGAGAATCAAAGAGTTCAGGAATATACTCACCATTCTTTTCCAAAAAGAAAGGCGTGTCTTTTTGTTCTGAAAACATAAAACGATAAATATTCAGTATGTCTTTCGTTTCAAAAGAACTATTGTCACTAGTCGGTATTGATGATTCCGGATTAAACGCTAGCCAATTCCCATTTTTATCTAATACCACTCCATGATAATGCCTTCCCTGAAACTGTCTATAACATGCATTAAATTCAACAGCAGTAGGTATGCCACAAGCCCTCAATATAGACACACCATAACTTGCAATCGGGATGCAGTCATGAAAACCATTAAAGAAAAGTTCCTGATAACCGACTTCTTCTCCATAAGGATACAACGGAAAAAACTTGCGTAACTGATATATTACAAAGTTGTATCGCCGAATCGCTTCTTGTACAGAATCCTTATTAATATCTGTCAGATATTTACCCATAAATGCAGAATGGACATCCGAGAAGTCAATTAGGGAATAATCGGGTATACTTCGATAAGGAAGGATATACTCGTAAAAGTCTTCAACGGATAACCGCCGTATGCCGTCTATTTGTTTCCTCCACTCAAAAACATGATCTATATGATTAATTAATTGCTTGGCTGTGATCCAATTAAAATCATAATCTTCTTTCCAAAACGTTTTGACAGATTGCTCTGATACTCTGACATCATTCTGTTTTCTGAATCCAGTGCGAACACTATCTATCAATTTTTGTATATTTCCATTATGAAAACTATCAGTAGCCACATACACTGAATGATAGAAAAGAGAGTCCGCAGCTCTTGTCAATGAGTCCAATAATGGATGTTGTCGGGGATTCCTGAGAGAATAAAACGAATGATGATACCGCATATTCGCAATCAAGAACTTTGCAGCTTTCAATTTCTGAGGTTCATGCTTATAATGATCCAAAACAGCTTCCAGTTCCGTCCTATTTGACCCGGAAATTGAAAGGACAGTTTCAACACGCTTGTCCATCTCACTTGTACAGCCTAATAGCAGAAACAGAAAAAAAACAATAATAAGGCTATTCTTTCTCATATTCAATTTTATTTATATAGGGGGGGATATCAATTATTATTCTCTTCAATCAATAATTGCGCTTGTTCACTCTTCATTTCCCTCTTCATCATCCTGATAGCAGAAGTTTTAATTTTCATGGGCTTATCTATAACTGACTCGGCAACTCTCAGCATACATTTCCGATTACCCATATTTTTATATAAATGAAATAACTTATAAAGAGGCAGGAACCGGGAAGGACACATCATAGACGCATTATCATAATACCTCTCCGCCAACTCATACTTATCCAATTCCTGATAGTTCTCACCAATCATAAGTTCCAAGTCATAGTCCGCCCAATACTTACGACATTGCAGTGCTACTGTCAAACTCTCCTCATATTGTTTATTTTCCAAAAGTATGGCTGCATAGTTATAAAGAAAATAAGGATTATTTTCAAACTTCTTCTCTAACTCTGCATAAGCCGGAAGAGTTTTGCCGGATGCCCCACAAAGTGCAAGCCTGGATGTATCTCCCCATTCCTTTTCTGCCATTACACGTTTCACTAAATTATAGATCCCCCAAAATGAACAAAGAAGAATAAAGATACATACAGTATTCTTTATTATTGGACAGGTAAAAACCTTTGCTATATATTCCTTTGTAAGAATTATGATGCACAAAAACGTAACAATCCATGTAAAAGGATAAGTAAACGTATAGGAGAAAAATGAAAATACCCCTATTGATATAAGGGAACAAAAAGCTATTCGTTTCTCCGCACAAGGATGTTTTTTATAACAGTATATTAACAAAGTTATCAGCGCAAGTATCATCAACAAACCGACAAATCCAAAATTCAAGAGAACTCCCAAATATTCATTAAAAGGATGTTTCACATTATCAGCTAACATGGAATAACGATTCAGTCCATATTGTCGGAAATAATCAGCTTGATAATCCATATAGCGAGCCTCAAAACTACCTATCCCATGTCCCAACCACGGTGCATCTTTTACCATACTTACACTGCATCGCCAAATAAGTAACCTACCATCAGCGGAATCTTTTTTCATCCAGTAACATCCTGACAACAATAAAGCGAAACATAATAGAGAAAGATACTTTACCCACCTCTTATGAAAGAACTTCATATTCAGAAGAATGAAACAAATGAAAGCAATACTCATAATGCCAGCTCTTGATTGCGATAAAATCACAGCTATTACAATTACAAATCCTATCAATCCTCCTACATACCGGATATATTTATTACTATCTGACAATAAGAATCCTACAAAAGGAAAACCAGCACAGAGACATGCCGCAAAGCCTGCAGGATTGTCAAAACTCCCCGTAACCCACAAAGTAGTAGATATCTGAAAGAAACCGAAAAACTGAACTACCCCGAACATTGCCTGCAAAAAGCAAGAAATAACAATGATAAAACCATATACAGATATCCTCGTATCTTTCTGTTCATTCTGCCTGTAAAATAATATGTTTACAGCTTCATATGCTAATACTATAAATAGCATGAACACAGCAAAGCACCATTTAGGAACAATGTACGAGTCCGTAAATTGTCGTGAACAGGCAAAAAGACTACCTAAGCACAATGCAGCAAACAAATAATGAGATGTTCTTATCATTTTACCTATTCCCAACAATCATTTTTTAAAAGTTCCACTCAATCTTTCCAATGACCGCAACAATTGCCGTGTATCTCCGCCAACAGTTGCCCCTTGAATAACTCTGTTTTTATCAATAATAACATTTGATGGATACACATAAATATGTAATGTATCATCAAATTCGTCTCTGTAATCGGGAACAACAGTTATGTTTTCCCACTTCAGGTGTAATCTACCCATTAATCTCTTCACTTCTCCATTAGAATCAGGCGTTAGCGCTATAAACCGAATATTCGAATAATCCTCGGCTAGTATATTTAAAGCTGTAAGTTCCCGTATACAAGGACGACAATGCCTATTCCAAAAACATATAACTGTAATATCGGATTCATCCATTTTAACGGATTTTCTACTCATATCAGTTAATTTGATCTGAGGAAACATCTTACCAATTAAAGTCTCAAGTTTAGGATGCTTATAAGTTAAGTGAATTTCCGTTATTTCATCCGTTCCCTTGATAGAAATGATGTATTTACCCGTTTCTAAAGAGTCGGAATGCACCTGTTCTGTTATAGGTCTTTACTCTGCATCAAAATATATAATCGTGTCGCCTTCTACGGCAATCTCATTACTATTAATACAAGTTACCTTTTGAGCATGACAAACACCTACAAAAAGGAATGACAAAAGAATAAAATATAATTTCATATTTCAAAGGTTTTATAGTATGTAATGTAGCTGAATCAAACGATATGTAACTCAGCTACAAAAACAAATTATTCTAAAAGATCATCTTTGTATTTTACAAACGCTTCTATCACCTTTTGACCAAAAACGATCAAAATCAATCATCAACCACTTCTATCAAATTCTCATCCTCCAATATTTTTTTCAACCGATAATAAAGATTTAATTTATGTTCTAAATCTTTCGATTCATCTACACTATCTGATTGTTCTTCCATTAAGCAACAGTGTTTATCTTCCGCAACAGGAGTTGAGGCTTCATCAAACTCTGCAATTTCCACTTCTACTACATCTCCTATGTCCAACATACCTCCGTTCCATACCAAATGTATTTCTTCAGGCATTTTTAAACCACTAAGAGTCCAAGTCAGACCACTATGCCAAGTAATATTAGCAACGATCCCTACTCCACACTGAGGAATGCCCGCCTTGCATGTTTTATCTTTAGATTTTACAATAAGTCCTTTCATACAAATTATATAAGCCCTTTTACTTTAAGTTCAACTTTTAGTTGTTCATATTTTATTTTCATTTTATCTTTATCATAGATTACTTTCATAGGAGGAGACACTTTTGATATTTCAACTACTTTTATTACAACCTTATCGCCTATTTTTAAGTTCTCATCGACCCAAACAAGCCTGCTCAAAGTGTCTGTCCCTCCTATATAAATGTTATCGTCAAATGAATAGTTACAGTTCACCATTACAAACGCTACATCATAGGATGTAATAATCACAGGCTCCCGGTTATTAATTCTTATTTCAAATCCTATCATATTTTTTTTTTAGTGAGGACGAGGACAATCCCATATTCCTCCTTGGGCTAAACAGTATTCATGACAGCGCCTACATTCGGAATACCCCCAACCACCAGAATTTAGTCCACTATGTTCTTTCCCCTCCATACATTCATTATATTTTTCATTACAATAACTTGTATTACTACTTTGCTGGCTCGCACATACCACCACTTCATATACATAAACCCCAGCAACAGCCAAAGTTACAATAGAAGCTACAATCTCACCAGCAGGCGTCGGTTCACCAATAGCAATCGTCCAAACTGTCGCTGTAATTTTGCGACACCATTCTCCTATATTTCCTCCATCCTCAGGTCCTCTTGTTTTAACCTTCGATAATTTTATATTATTATATGGAGTCCTTAACATTAAACCTTGGTGCTCAAGATAAACTATTTTTTGTCCTCCATAGTATAACACAGCAATAACATTCAACAATCTTTCTTGTTCTATTTCTGGGACTTGTGCATGAATTTCTTTATTTAAAGCGACCAACCTAGCCAATAAGTCTTGAGAAGATCTACTTTTCTCACACTCACCAATAATTTTGTGAATAAACTCCAGCTGAATATCCGTCAACGAATTATACCTTTCCATAAATTCAGTCGCACTCATCATCTCAATTGACTGAATCTTTCCGGTAGCACGACTTCTTGCCATTGTAGGACTTGCATTATACCAATCTTCATAAAATTTCTTACGAAAATCCTTAGAATCAACGACTTCCGAATAATCCATATTTAAATCATTCAATTTCGCTACCGTAATTTCAATTTCTTTAGCCACAGCTTTCCCATAAGCCTCAACCTGTTTAGGAAAATCAATTTCCTCCTCTACAATTTCTTCTTCAAAAACAGACTGTTTATCTATAAAATCATCACTTTGCGAACAACTTTGCGTAAGCAAAGCAATACTAAATACAATAAAAATTAAGTTCTTCATCATCTTTGGTTCTTTTAAATTAATAATCAATATATACTGGCTAATATTTTCACATACAGAATAGGCTTATTTATCGCATTAGAAGTTATAAAAACATCTCTAATTACTTCTCCAGACTCTTCCGACTTAAAATTAAAACTAACCATTGCCGAATCATTAGGAGAAACAACAAATTCATCAGTGTGGTCTAATAGATTCAAGCAAGAACAACTTGTAAAAATCCTAGACACCTTTAAAGGATATTTCCCATCATTATAAATAGAGATCACAAAAACATTATCTTCACTAACCGTACAATCTGAAAGAGAGACTACCTCACTATTTACTCTAATATTAGGTTCATCATCTATTTTAAAATTTGGATTCAAAACTTTTTTAGCAGTAATAAACTCATTTTTAAACAATTCTAAATAATAAGGATTCTCCAATTTCATCATCAAATTCGCTAATGTTTTAGTTTCAATAGTATCATTATCCATTAGTTCCCCAACCATACCCAAATAAACAGAATATGGATATACCAATGAATCAATTGAGTTATTTAATGCAGTTGGAATATATATACCTTGATTCAAATCCATTTTACACTTCAAAACTTGATTCAACAAATGGATAACATTATATTTAGGAATTTTAAAGCGGTTAGGATAATGATAATTAGTTATTTTCATATCAGAAATCGCCTCGGTTGTATATAAAAAAGTTTCTTTAGTTGCTCCAGGAATTAAATCAATGAGTGTCCCAGTATCTGAAAACACACATGTCAAAGGTAGTGATAGAGGACAAAGCCATTTCATATACCAAGCATTTGAAGAAATGTTAACATCTGCAATATTATAAATAGCTTTGCTTGTATCTACAAAACCTTTATTCTTCAAGTTTAGACAATACCTTCGAGACAACTCTTGAGTAGAATCTACTAAGACTATACAAAATGCCTTTTCATTTTTATATGCAATAGAGCAAATGTCTTCAAACGACTGATTACTATATATCTTGTATATATGCTCATTGCAATTAAATAAAAGCAAGCAAATAATTATAGTAAATAAAAAAAATAGAAACGATTCTTCAAGTCTTTTTCTCATATTCAGAGGTGTATCAAAGTTTTGTCAAAGATAAACTGAAAATAAATCTTATACAAGTAAGTGTTACATCCCTTTCAATAATATACCATTAATTTTCAATCACTTATAATCACAGAAAAGATTAGATAACCCTATATTGTAACATTACAAATATGCATTAAATCAAGACCTAACTAGATAAACTATTTTTTATGCAAATATTATCTTTAAAACAAAACTATTTTTCGTTACTTTGTACCCACAACAAACTAACTCGAACGGATATGATTAACTCAAAGAAAAAAATTAGCCTCCATGTAACAGCCATTATCTGTGTTGTACTTGCAACAACTTTTTTCAATAGTTGTAATTCGAATGATTATAATGATGAGCAAATGTATGATACAAAACTCCTTATTGATACCATAGCAACTTCTGATGAATTTGGGGAATTTGAAAGGAACAGTGAACTTCTATCAGATAAGTTTCAAGCTTACACTTCAACCTTGAGCGCAGAAGAGTATAACAAACTCATGGAAAATTTAAACGATGATGATTATATGGAAGAGTTTATCGGAAAAGCAAATTTAGAAAAAGAACTCCAACAGATGAATGAAGCCAAGGAAAACTTACTTTTGCACACTGGGTTCTCCAGACTAAGCGAGGATGAACGTATGTTACTATTCATGCAGTATGCTGAAAGTCGTGAATTTACAGGAAAAACACTTATAAAGACACGAACAGAAGGTAATGCTAATAGTTGCGAAACAAATAAACAGATAGCGTATGCACAAGCAAAAGCAGATTATGATAATGCTATCATAAAATGTAGACAAGAGTCTTCTACAAATTATTGTTATACACAAGCATTAGCTAAGTATGAAAGAAGTAAAAGAACATCTGACAGAGTATACGAAGAATGTATAAAAAAATAATTATATATATAGTCTTGAATAATGTAATGTGGCTTACCAGCATTGCAATGTGTTATTTAGATTGCTTTATTGACAACTTAAACTACACATTTCAAGATTTCCTAATTATCTTCTTTGAACTTCTCGCACGTATAACACTTGTAATAGGAGCAATCAGTATATTCCCACAAGAACCATACTCTAATAAAAGAGTGTGGTTCTATTACATCATCATGGGTGGGAGTTTGACTATTATTGACACATTTATACGATTGGCAGGTACTTTACAAAAGTTATTATTTTAATTCCTTTTGAAGAAAAACGTCCAAATCCTTGTCGTCAAGCCCTAAACGCTTTCGAGCACGAGACCTCATCGTACGATAAGTCCCATCAGTAATACAAAATATAGATAATATTTCCTCTTTCTTCTTATACATCCGAATCAACACACATAATACAATATCTCGCGGTGGAAGTTGGAAATCCTGCTTCTTAAGCCAATTAAAAAACTCAGGATCAACAATTTGGCATCCTTCCACCAGCAAAAGATAGTCTTTGGCCGAGAATTGAGCAATAGATTGATTCTCTACGAGCTTACGCAAGAAAGAAATTCCTTTCTGTTCTGGTGGAGGAGAATCTAGCAATTGCTGTATTTTTTGAGCTTGAAGAATAGCCTGCCGACGTTCGTCCGCCAATTTATGATACAGTGTAATAGAGACTTTTATTGTAGCGGCTACCATTATACCAATAACGGCTAACACAGGAATAGTATACTCAGATAATACCGGTGCTATTTCCATATGGATTTCTCTCGGCATAATCATATAAATTTCATCTGCTGTAATCAAAATAAAAGCTGCAATGAACTGCCAATCTATCACCTCAGAAATGCCAAAGGGTTCTCCCTTCTCATGAAATGTCCACAGTAATGCCCCCACAAAGAGAGTCAACCACATCAATAGATGCATAGAAGATGAGAATGCATCAACATACATTCCAGGAAAAAATGCCTGAAATATATAAGCTGCCAACAGAATCAAACAACAAAGCAAACCTCCTGACAGTAACTGTTTAAAAGAATAAGTCGAAAATTTCATTACTTACTTTATCTTGTGCTCTTGAATTACAAATATAGCGAAAAGAATATTCACATAGTCAATCATCATCAATATTCTTCTTCACAAGATAAAAAAGATGTATTATCAAACGAGATAATTGCACCTTCATCGCTTTTAAAGCATGTTACACATTAGGTTATCCCCTCGCTTTTTTTTATCGAACAGCTTTACAGAAACAATCTTCCAAATGATCATTCACAAAACCGGCAGCCTGCAAAAAAGCATAACAAATAGTTGATCCAAAAAACTTGAAGCCTCGCTTTCTCATGTCTTTGCTCATAGCGTCCGATTCGGGAGATGTAGCCGGAACCTGACTTAAAGTTTTAAAATTATTGACGATAGCCCGTTGTTTGGGGAAGAATGATAAGGTGTATTTGTAGAAACTACCGTACTCTTTCTGAATAGCTATAAATAGTTTTGCATTATTGATTGTACTATTGATCTTCAACCGATTTTTGACGATTCCATCATATTGCATTAACCGTTCGATATCTTCCTGTGTCATTTGTGCTACTTTCTCCACATCAAAATGATGAAAGGCTTCCCGGTATCCTTCACGCTTTCGAAGGATAGTAATCCAGGATAGTCCTGCCTGAGCACTTTCGAGTACCAAGAACTCAAATAGAGTTCTGTCATCAGTAACGGGTTGGCCCCATTCTTCGTCATGGTATTTTATGTATAATTCATCTGTTCCGGCCCAGCCGCAACGTGCATTTATCAGATCTTCCATACTCTTTTATATTATTATTAAGCAGTCAATATCTAAAACATCAGATATTGACTGCTCACATTTAACGGGATTATTTCTGTTATTACAAATACCCCTATAACGAAACGCTCGGAACTAATCTGTATTACTTGTCCACCGAGAATTTAAAAATACACTGGCTCATGTATTTCTCGCCCGGACGCAGAACAGCCGAAGGCCATTCAGGCTTGTTCGGAGTATCCGGATATTTCTGTGTTTCAAGACATACGGAAGCACGTTGATTATAGGTAATACCTTTCTTTCCGGTCAGCGAACCATCAAGGAAGTTTCCGGCATATACCTGAACTCCCGGTTCATTGGTATATACATCCAATACAATACCTGTTTTCTGAGATTTCAATGAAGCAGCCCTACGGTTAATATCGCCTTTGGCATTCAATACCCAGTTGTGATCATAACCATTACCGTTCTTCAGTTGCACAAAGTCGAAATCGATACGTTCTCCCACCGGCATTGGTGTACGGAAATCCATTGGAGTATCTTCTACCGGAACTATTTCACCGGTAGTCATAAAGGTGCTGTCCACCGGAGTATAATAATCTGCATCAATAGTCAGCAGATGCTCTGCGTTGCTGCCCGCATCGCCATCCAGATTAAAATAAGAGTGGTTGGTCATATTGACAATAGTCGGTTTATCCGTCTCCGCTTCATACTGAATATCGATTGCATTGTCGTCAGTCAGTTTCATTAGCACTTTACAAGTAATGTTTCCCGGAAAACCTTCTTCACCATCTTTTGCCACATAAGTCAGTTGCAATTCCTGCGGATTCAATTGTACGGCGTCATACACCCGATACTGGAACCCTTGCGGACCTCCGTGCAGGCAATGGCCGTAGTTATTACGGGGAAGCTGATATTCTACGCCGTCCAACGTAAACTTACCCTGATTGATACGGTTAGCATAACGTCCGATGCTTGCACCGAAGTCGGAAGGTTTGCTGATATAATCCTGAATGGAATCGAAACCAAGAACTACATCACGCATCTGTCCGTCCTTATCGGGAACCATGACAGAAACAATGCGTCCGCCAAAGTTCGTGATGCAAACTTCCATATTGTTCTTGTTGCGCAGAATGTAGAGATCGGTTTTCTTTCCGTCCACTTCCGTACGGAAATTACTCTGTAATAGACCGGAATCCGTAGCTTTCTCGGCTTTCGGTGTACAAGCTGCCATTAAAAGGGCGGCAACTGCCCATACACATAACTTTTTCATGGTGTTTTATTAATTAATTACTATTAAACAGACTTACCAAAAGAAATCTAAAATTCATTCTACAAAGATGAGAAAAAACTAATTGTTTTTTTAAAACAAATTGTTCAATAAAGGATAAAAATTAATCATTAATTCAACTTTTAGAATAATACATTAGAAAAAAGATGCCAAATACACCCTTCATTTGCAATAACTTACCTAGAAAAGATTTAGTTTTGACATATTTCTTGTATACGTATGCCTTACATTGCTTGACTATCGGTTCAGCCAAGGTTCCGGATTCAGTTTCTCTTTCTCCCGGCGTAACTGGAAGTGCAATACCGTTCTTCCATTATCAGTGCCGTCAGAGAAAACTTGTCCGATAGATTGCTTGGTCTTCACCATGTCGCCGGACTTTACAGAAGCCGATGATAAGTTACAGTAAACGGAAATATAGTTGCCATGGCGGATTAGCACATTAAATAATCCATTCAACTGGAATACTGCTGCGACTTTTCCGTCAAAGATAGCACGTGCCTGTGCTCCCGGCTTTCCTTGGATATCAATACCTTTATTATCCAGTTTCACATTACGAAGACCTTCCACAGCATATTGTCCATAATGGCTGGTGATAATATAAGCACCGGATATAGGCATAGGAAGTTTTCCCCGATTGGCTGCAAAATTGCCGGACAATTCCCGGTCGGCTTTACTCATTGTATAAGTTTCCAGAGGCTTCGAGTTCGTTTTAACAGTTGTTCCGGTTCCGGCAGTTTGACTTTCTTTACCCTCCGCTTTCTTACGGGCGGCAGCCTCGCGTCGGGCTTCTTCCTCGGCACGCTTGCGGGCACGTTCTATTTCTTCTGCAATCAACTTGTCAATGCGGGCATTCAATTGGTTAGCTTCTCTCCGTTTCTTATTGATCTCACCTTGCAACCCTCTCTGTTTCTTTTGCAGATTGGCCACAAGCGTACGTTTTTCCTTCTCCTGCGCTTCCAGTTTGGTCTTCTCGCCTTCACGCTCTTTCAACAGACTCTCTTTAGCGGCTTTCACCTGTTCCCGTTCCACCTTTTTCTTCCGTATCTGTTCCTGTTTCTTCAGGATTTCCTCACCTTGCAACCGTTGATAAGTAGCATATTCACGAACATAGCGCATACGGCGGTAAGTCTGCCCGAGATTCTTGGCAGAGAAAATAAACATCAGTTTTTCTTCAATCGACTTGTTCTTATACAAGTATTGGACAGAAGCCTCATACTTTTTCTTCTTATCCTTCAAATCCTTTTGCAAACCGTTCAACTGACGTTGCAAGGAAGTCAGTTCACGTTCTATCGCTTCCACGTCATTATTGATAGCAATGATATAACGTTTCCGCTCCTCGATCTGGCCGGTCAATACCGCCAGACTATTCAACTGACTACCCACATCTTTCTTTGTATCCTTCAAGATTGATTCCGTCTCGGAGATCTGCTTTTGCAGCGCACCACGTTTGCTTTCCAACTCACGAATCAGCTTGTTCGACTGAGCGAAAAGAGGAATTGCCAACCATAGGCAACCAATCAGAATTACAAAGAAATGTTTCATCATAAGAAAGCTACCAGCATTTTTACTAATTCTTCCAAGGGAACTTGCCGATATTTAGAAGTAAGTTCCGTAGGAGTCATTGAAAATTCTTTTGTCGAGAACTCATAAAGTTGGACTTTAGCCTTTTCCAACGAAGGAATGCCTATATCTTTTCCGGACAATTCCGTCTTCCCACCGGGCAAAGAGGCATCCAACAATATCTTCTCCAGACGGGAAAATTCTGCATTCTTCGGCAGCATGCCCTTCAATTCATCTTTGGTGGCACGGACAAAACGTTTGTTCATCCGGTCTACCAATAGCACACCGTCAGGAGTAACTTCCACACGCGCTACTTCCGTACGCAAGATAGGCATTAATAAGGATATTTGTACCCGCTCATGGGTTTTCATCTTCATAGTTCCCCCAACAGACATACTTCCTCCCTTTTTACCGGGAATAGTCAATTGAAGTTTGGAAGTCAGATAGCTGGACACCTGAACATTCTTCTCCGAAGTCGCCAAATGCTTCGAGCTCTTACACCCGGCCAGCACAACTACAACCAACAATAGAAAAACTATTCTTTTCATTCTGCAATATATTTCTTCTTTTCTATTTTCTCTTTCAGTGTTTTCGATTCACTACCCATTTCCAATGCTTTCTTCCAGTATTTCAGTGCACCTTCCACATCACCGGTCATAAAATAGATATCACCGCAGTGTTCCACAACCACATCACTCTTTTCTTCGTCACTCTTCATTGCATTATCAATGTAGATACGAGCTTCTGCATAGTTGCCCTTCTCAAAAAGAATCCAAGCGTATGTGTCGAGATAAGTGGCATTGTTAGGTTCGGCCTTCACCGTCTTGTAACTCATTTCTTCCGCCTTATCCAGATCGCGGCGTTCCACGGACAAATAATAAGCATAATTATTCAATGTACCAATATTGGACGGATTATACACTAAAGCCGAATCATAGGCTGCGTATGCTTCCTTCATTTGTTTCTTGGTATGATAGATATCCCCCATAATTGAGTAGAAATTCGAGACTATTTCTTTCCGCGTGTCAGTCGTCACACGTTCCAGCGCCTTGGTACAAACGCTCAACACACTGTCCGGCTGTTCTGCCTGATGATAGGCAATGGCTAGATAATAATAGAAATCCAATGCATCCGGAGTAGCCTCAATACCCGGTTCGCAGACTTTTATAATCTGTTTATAGTCTTCCTTCTTTATCGCCGCACTTATCAGCATAAGACGGGCAGCTTTATTAGTCGGATCCAAATCAACAACCTGTTCCAGTACCGGCACCGCCTCTGCTTCCATACTTTTCGACAACAGATATTGTGCATAAAGCATCGGAACCTGCGGATCATCCAGATCTTGTTCCATCATCCGGTCAAACAAGGCGATCACTTCCGTACTATCTTTTACCGATGATTGTTCATTCTCCACAATCACCTGACGCATGACACTGATTTTTGTATCCGGAGTAACTTTCTTATTCAGCAATAACGTATCGAGTTGTTGCTGGTATAGTTCCTTCTGACCCGTCTGTTCATAATAAGATGCCATTGAAAAGAGAGCCATTGGATTATCCGGTTCTACTGACAATACCTTCTGATAAGCCTCATATGCTTCCTCTTGTTTTCCGTTCTGAAGATATACATCCCCCAATATCACCTGATAACGCATATCTGCCGGATATTCATTGACAAGACTCTCTATTTCCTGAAAAGCCTTCTTGTCATCCTTCATCTGAAGATAAATACGGAATTTCTCCATCGACAACTGTTCATTCTTACCTAAGCGTTTTTCCAGCCGGTTCAGCGTAGAAATTACATCACTGTACTTCTCCTGTCGTCCATAGATATCGAGAAGATTGAACAGAGGATCTTGCTTGGTCGGGAAACGGGGTACCATTTCTTCAAGCAACGTAACAGCTTTATCCAACTCATTCTGTTGTTGATACAGACTCACCAGCCCTTGACTATACCAGTAATTATCAGGTGCATAAGTCACAGCCTTTTCCAAGGCTGCCTGCCCTTGCGGCACTTGACGGAGAAACATATAATACTGGGATATTTCGTAAAGCGCAGAAGAAGCATTCGGGTGAATGTCCAGACAATGTTCCAATAACCCGAAAGCCGCGTCATACTCTTTCTTTTCTTTCATCCGCATGGCTTCCAGAAAAAAATAGTCATACTTACGCTGTTGCTCCTCTGTTAATTGAGAAGCCAAAGCTTCTTCCTTCTGAACTTTTTTCTTTTTATCCTTCTTTTTCTTAACCTTCTTTGTAACTGCATTCGCGCCAAGAGCATACCCCGACACCATAACCGCACCTCCTGCTACACTCCCCACCACTTGCACAGCCATGCAGGAAGTAAGCAGCAAAGTACTTAACAACGAGAATAATAGTATCCTTTTCATTTTTTTCCTGTGTGACCGAAGCCGCCGGCTCCCCGTTCCGTTTCATCCAATACTTCCACTTCCTGCCATACGGCCTGTTCATGTTTTGCTATCACCATTTGTGCAATACGTTCACCGTCTTCAATCACAAAAGTTTCCGATGACAGATTAACTAAAATAATACAAATCTCTCCCCGATAATCTGCATCAATGGTTCCCGGAGAATTGAGAACGGTAATCCCTTTCTTGATAGCCAAACCACTACGCGGACGAATTTGTGCTTCAAATCCCTGTGGGAGAGCAATATATAGTCCGGTAGGCACCAGGCAGCGTTGTAGCGGTTCCAATGTGATAGGTTCGGAAAGATTAGCACGGATATCCATTCCTGCAGACAATTCAGTGGCATAAGCCGGAAGCGAGTGCTTCGATTTATTGATAACTTGAATATTCATAAATACACGTTTACTATATTAACGGGCGAAAATACACATTTTGAACTGAAAAATAGTTAAGTTTGCAGTTAAATAATGTACCGGCAACTAATTTGTGAATGGTAAATAACGAAATAATGATTAAAATGATGAATTGGAACCAATTAATATCTGCAAAACGCTTCGGAATGGAAGAGTTCCATGAAGAACGCCAGGAAAACCGTTCGGAATTTCAACGGGACTATGACCGCCTCATTTTCTCCGCCCCTTTCCGCCGACTGCAAAACAAAACCCAAGTATTCCCCTTACCGGGCAGTATCTTCGTACACAACCGGCTCACACACAGCCTTGAAGTATCCTGTGTCGGACGTTCGTTAGGAAATGACGTCGCAAAAGCGATTCTTGAGCGCCAGCCCGAACTGCAGGAGTCTTTCCTACCGGAAATAGGTTCTATCGTTTCCGCTGCCTGCCTGGCGCACGACTTGGGCAACCCACCTTTCGGACATTCCGGCGAACGGGCCATATCTACTTTTTTTTCTGAAGGTAAAGGACAATTCTTAAAGGACAAGCAACCGGATGGAGAACAACTTTCTTCGATGGAATGGGAAGATTTGACACATTTTGAAGGAAATGCGAACGCATTCCGACTGCTCACACACCAATTTGAAGGACGCCGGAAAGGAGGATTTGCCATGACTTACACGACATTAGCTTCCATTGTGAAATACCCTTTTTCATCCAGTCTTGCAGGTACGAAATCAAAATTCGGCTTCTTTGTCAGCGAAGAAGAGAGTTTTCACAGAATTGCTACGGAACTGGGGCTTACTTTGCTCAACGAACACCCGCTGAAATATGCACGCCACCCACTGGTATACCTGGTAGAAGCTGCCGATGATATCTGTTATCAGATGATGGACATTGAAGACGCCCATAAATTGAAAATTCTCACAACCGAGGAAACTAAAGAACTGCTAATGGCATACTTCAACGAAGAACGGCAGGCGCATATCCAAAAAACATTCCATATCGTAAATGACACCAATGAACAAATCGCTTATCTGCGTTCTTCTGTGATCGGATTATTAATCCGGGAATGTACACGTGTATTTTTGGAACACGAGCAAGAAATACTTTCCGGCACATTTGAAGAAGCACTTATCAAACATATCTCCGAACGTCCGGCAAAGGCTTACAAGCATTGTGCCGAAGTTTCGATCAAGAAGATTTACCGCTCACGAGATGTACTGGACATCGAATTAGCCGGCTTCCGGGTTATCAGTACCCTACTTGAGTTAATGGTAGATGCGGTGACTTCACCCGGAAAGGCTTACTCCGAACTTCTAATTAACCGGGTCTCCAGCCAGTACAATATAAAAGCACCTGCACTCTATGAAAGAATACAGGCGGTACTTGATTATATATCGGGAATGACCGATGTCTTTGCTCTTGACCTCTACCGCAAGATTAACGGTAACAGTCTGCCTGCGGTGTAACGACTTTAGGAGTAAACGCCTCATCCTCCTCACAAGGCATTTTCAACGCATCCGGATGACTTTCAATAAACGTCTGGATGTGGCGCATGCGCTTGTCCTCCAATATTTCATCTACAGCAATCAGGATTCCGGTTTCTTCTACATCCCCAAACTCATAGTTGATAGCTGTGCCAAACATACGCATAGTGGGACTCAAGCTCATATAAGCATTTACCAACGGTGGAATATTATATCCTAATTTGCGAATCTCACAATTCAGGATCTTATAATCTTCTTTAAACGTATTCTTGCAGAACAACGCTTTCAGTTCTTCTTCGGAAGTTTCCGATTTTAACGGGTCCATTGGAGTCACCAGATGTTCTTTATCACAGAAATGCTTCTTGAGGAAATAAAGAATCATATCGCGACCGCGACGGTGATAACTGGGATACATGGTCACTTTACCAAAGAAGTATTTCACATTCGGCATGACAACAGTCAACGCCCCCAATCCATCCCAAAGATTATCCAAAGCAAACAGACCTTTGCTTCCGGCACGGGTAGACTGGTATTCAAGCGTCACAAACGAGCGTCCCAATTCGATTGTTTGAGGCAGATATTCTTTAATAAAAGTATCCGAAAAATGGAACATGTGGGAAGTAGCCAGAATCGGCGCCCCTTTTTCATCAAAGCGCACATCTGTCCCGAGCAGATACCGATATCCCCCCAGAATTTCTTCCGCTTCCGGGTTCCATACAATTAACTGCTTGTAAGGATGCTCCATTGTGTCGTATTCATCAATATCCATTGACAAACCTGTCCCTCCACCGGCAGCACGGAAAGCTATCTCACGCAAACGACCGATTTCCCTCATCACATTAGGAGCGTTCAGGTGAGTAATAATATAAATCTGATTATTACTCTTATTCGTCATTCGTAAGCGTTTGTCCTCCGTCAACTCTGCCTTCAGCAGTTCCTTGCTTATCGGTTTAATAATATCTTCCATATTCCTTGTTATAGTTGTTCTATCAGTTACAGTTTATATACAATATCCTTTACGTATTCAGCCCACTGTGCAGGTGTTTTCGACTTATCGAAAGTCTGCCAGGGAATAGGTTTACCAAAGGTGACAGTAAAAGTTTTATGGCGGTTTTTAAACATTTCATCCGCAAGATACAACATAGCGATGTTAAACTTAATCCCCAATGCCTTACAAATATTGGCCAGATTGTAGAAGAAATCAGAATTCCTGCCGCCAAAGTGCACAGGTATCACATCACGTTTTGTTTGTACGCTCTTTACCACAAATGTTTTTTTCCATTCCAGATCACGAATCACTCCGTTATAACGACGCGAGCACAGCCCGGCGGGAAACATGATCAGTTGATTATCGGACTGGAATCCGGCTTCCACCATTTTCGGGAAGTCCTTCGCCTGCTTCCCTGTTTTATTAATCGGAATACAAAGCGGAGCAAGTCCGCGCAAGTTCATCAGCAGGTCATTTACCAGATATTTCACTTTTCCGTCATAGTGACGCCCCAGCACATAGCCCAGCGCAACTCCGTCTTGTCCGCCCAGCGGATGATTGGAAACGAAAGTATACAGCCCGTCTTTGGGAAGATTCTCAATGCCTTTCACATCTACTTTTGCGTCTAGAAAGCCCATACATGCTTCTAGAAAGTCCACTCCCACCTTGTCTTTCGATTCATCCAGGAATATGTTTATCTCATCCTGATGAACGATTCTTTTTAAATAAGAAGTCACAAACTTAGGGATGTACTTATAGTGCTTCGAAGCCTTCGTCCGAAGTATCTTATCGACATCAATCAAAAATAAAGAGTCATCAGTCATTCTTTTCAAATAAAAATGATGCCACAAAATTAGCGGTTCTTTTTTATTAATCGCAATAATTTGGTAGAAAATGCAGGAATTAAGTTCACATCGCAAAAAAACAACACCTAAAAACTATCAAATATGACCTAAAATCTATCCGCAGATAGTTTTTCCCCTAAAGAAAGTTGGATTCCCCCCTACCGGACTCCGGGAAATGCTGTAAACTTGCATCATCGAAATTATTACAACGAATACTCACAATTTAAAAAGCAACGCATATGAAAAGTTTAAGCTTCAGAAAAGATTTAGTAGGAGTACAAGATGAATTACTCCGGTTCGCTTATAAACTGACAACCGACCGCGAAGAAGCAAACGATTTGTTGCAGGAAACATCATTGAAAGCATTAGATAACGAAGACAAATATACGCCTGACACTAATTTCAAGGGCTGGATGTACACCATCATGCGTAACATCTTTATCAACAACTACCGCAAAGTAGTTCGTGACCAAACATTTGTAGACCAGACCGATAACCTCTATCATTTGAACCTGCCGCAAGACGGTAGTTTTGAAAGTACGGAAAGAGCTTATGACCTGAAAGAGATGCACCGTGTAGTCAATGCTCTTCCTAAAGAATACAGAGTTCCGTTTGCCATGCACGTTTCCGGTTTCAAATACCGCGAAATTGCAGAGAAACTGAACCTACCGTTAGGCACCGTTAAAAGCCGTATCTTCTTCACCCGACAGAAATTGCAGGAAGAATTGAAAGATTTCCGCTAGACCTTAACTATATAACTTTCAAACTTCAAATTAAATAATTTATTAAATGTAGATTTTTAGTTGTGTCAATGGTTAAAGGCAGAAGTGATTAAAGCACTTCTGCCTTTTTTTTCTTTACTGCTAAGAAAAAAAAAGATTTGCCGCCTGACAATTCCTTTTTCCCTATACAGACAAAATCTGCTGTTTGACAAAGCATATTTCCCCACTGATAAAGACTTATCAAAGCTACATCATTTTCAAGCAAATAGACATTTAACAATCTGTTGAAAACTTCTCTGAAAGTTTTTTATGGAAAATTGTGGGGAATTGTGGGGAATTTCATACTTTTACGGTCGCTTATTATAATAAGGTAATGATACGTTTTTTAGGGAATATTGAAGCCAAGGCGGACGCCAAAGGAAGGGTGTTTATCCCCGCCACCTTCAGGAAGCAGTTGCAAATTGCTTCTGAAGAGAAGCTTATTATGCGTAAAGACGTATTTCAGGACTGTCTGACTCTGTACCCCGAGAGCGTGTGGAACGAGGAATTAAACGAGCTTCGGAGCAGGCTCAATAAATGGAACAGCAAACATCAACTCATTTTCAGGCAGTTTGTGAGTGACGTTGAGGTGGTGACTCCCGACAACAACGGGCGCATACTAATCCCCAAACGGTATTTACAGATATGCAATATCCACGGGGATATACGCTTTATCGGTATCGACAACAAGATAGAGATCTGGGCGAAGGAACGGGCCGAACAGCCGTTTATGTCGCCTGAGGAGTTCGGTGCAGCATTAGAAGAAATTATGAACGACGAAAATAGACAAGATGGAGAAAGATGAATTGACATACCACGTGCCTGTATTGCTAAAAGAGAGCGTTGACGGGATGAATATTCGTCCGGACGGAACGTATGTAGACGTTACGTTTGGAGGAGCAGGTCATTCGCGCGAGATTCTTTCGCGACTCGGAGAAGGCGGACGGTTGCTGGGATTTGATCAGGACGAAGATGCCGAACGGAACATTGTCAACGATCCTCATTTCACCTTTGTACGCAGTAATTTCCGTTACTTGCACAATTTTCTGCGTTATCACAACATTGAACAGGTAGACGCAATTCTTGCCGACCTCGGCGTCTCCTCTCACCACTTCGATGACAGCGAACGTGGTTTCTCCTTCCGTTTCGACGGAGACTTGGACATGCGCATGAATAAACGGGCGGGACTCACAGCGGCTGATATACTTAATACATATGAGGAAGAACGCCTGGCGGATATTTTTTATCTGTATGGCGAACTGAAAAATAGCCGCAAGCTGGCATCAGTAATCGTAAAGGCCAGAAACGGACAGCAGATTCGGACGATCGGTGAATTTCTGGAGATTATCAAACCGCTCTTCGGCCGTGAACGCGAAAAGAAAGAGCTTGCTAAAGTATTTCAGGCATTGCGGATTGAAGTAAATCAGGAAATGGAAGCGTTGAAAGAAATGTTGCTAGCCGCAACCGAAGCATTGAAACCGGGCGGAAGGCTGGTAGTAATCACCTATCATTCATTGGAAGACCGTATGGTAAAGAATATCATGAAGACGGGTAATGTGGAAGGTAAAGCGGAAAGTGATTTCTTCGGAAACCTGCAAACGCCGTTCCGTCTTGTCAACAACAAAGTTATTGTACCCGACCAGGCGGAGATCGAAAGAAATCCACGGTCGAGAAGTGCCAAATTACGAATTGCAGAGAAAAAATAATAAAAGGAAGTATGGAAGAAGCAGTAAACAAGAAGGCAGACGAAAGCAAGAAGAAGAAACGCACTTCACTGAAAAGTATCTTGGGCGGCGACATTCTGGCTACCGACTTTTTCCGTCGCCAGACGAAGTTGCTGGTACTGATTATGGTATTTATTATCTTCTACATCCACAACCGCTACGCCAGTCAGCAGCAGCAGATCGAGATAGACCGGTTGAAAAAAGAATTGACAGATATTAAATATGATGCGCTGACACGTAGTTCGGAACTAATGGAGAAGAGCCGCCAGTCTCGTATCGAAGAGTATATTTCAAGTAAGGAAAGCGATTTGCAGACTTCTACGAATCCTCCTTACCTTATTAAATAAGTGGAGAGTTGAAAATTGAGAGTTGAGAGTTTTTAAAAGACGAGCACTGTGGCAGTTAATAAAAAAAATATAATGACCCGTTACTTCTTCGTCATCCTTTTGATGGCGTTGATAGGCGTGGCAATTGTCGTAAAGGCTGGTATCACCATGTTTGCCGAACGACAATACTGGCAGGACGTAGCCGATCGTTTCGTTAAAGAGAACGTAACTGTGAAACCCAACCGTGGAAACATTATTTCTTCCGACGGAAAACTTATGGCAAGTTCTCTTCCCGAATACAGAATATACATGGACTTTATGTCCGGTGAAAAGGATGAAAAACGCAGAAAAAAGGATCAGGCACGGCGTGATTCTATTCTTACTGCCAATATGGATTCTATCTGCATCGGACTTCATAAGATATTCCCCGACAAAAGCGCGGCCCAATTCAAGGCGCACCTCAAGAAAGGGCGTCAGGCAAAGAGCCGTAATTACCTAATTTATCCGAAACGTATTTCTTATATACAATATAAAGAGGTAAAGAGATTACCCGTTTTCTGTTTGAACCGATACAAAGGCGGATTCAAAGAGTTGGCTTACAACCAGCGCAAAAAGCCTTTCGGTTCACTGGCTGCCCGCACGTTGGGAGATGTATATGCCGACACGGCAAAAGGAGCAAGAAATGGTATTGAGCTTGCCTTTGATACAATACTGAAAGGACGGGATGGATTGACGCACCGACAGAAGGTAATGAACAAATACCTGAATATCGTGGACGTGCCGCCGGTTGACGGCTGCGACCTGATAAGTACGATTGACGTAGGTATGCAGGATATTTGCGAGAAGGCATTGGTGGACAAGTTGAAAGAGTTGAATGCTTTTGTCGGAGTAGTTGTCTTAATGGAGGTTGCTACCGGAGAAGTGAAAGCAATCGTTAATATGACAAAAGGCAAGGACGGTAATTATTATGAAATGCGTAATAATGCGATCAGCGATATGCTTGAACCGGGTTCAACTTTCAAAACAGCCTCTATCATGGTAGCTCTTGAAGACGGGAAAATCACACCTGATTATGTGGTAGATACCGGCAACGGGCAGATGCCGATGCACGGTCGTGTAATGAAAGACTGGAATTGGCGCCGGGGAGGATATGGCAAGCTTACAGTGACCGAAATCCTGGAGGTTTCTTCTAATGTTGGCACATCTTACATCATCGATCATTTCTACGGTAGCAATCCGCAAAAATATATAGATGGACTGAGGCGAATGAGTATTGACCAACCTCTCCATTTACAGATTGCGGGAGAAGGTAAACCAAACATACGCGGGCCGAAAGAAAGAAGTTATTTCTCAAAAACAGCTCTTCCTTGGATGAGTATCGGCTACGAGACACAGGTTCCGCCCCTCAATATCCTCACATTCTATAATGCAATAGCAAACAATGGAGTAAGTATACGTCCGAAATTTGTGAAAGCAGCCGTAAAGGACGGAGAGATAGTAAAAGAATACCCAACAGAGGTTATTAACCCAAAGATTTGTTCGGACAAGACTTTGGCACAGATACGCGAAATCCTGCAAAAAGTGGTAGGAGAAGGACTCGCCAAACCCGCAGGAAGCAAGCAATTCCATGTATCCGGAAAGACTGGTACGGCACAAATATCACAGGGAGCAGCCGGATATAAAGCAGGAGTTACAAATTACCTTGTCAGTTTCTGCGGATATTTTCCTTCGGAAGCTCCCAAATACAGCATGATTGTCTCTATTCAGAAGCCCGGTCCTACCGCTTCGGGCGGTTTAATGGCCGGTAGCGTATTCAGCAAGATTGCAGAAAGAGTCTATGCAAAAGACCTCCGATTACCGCTTACCAGCGCGATTGACACAAACACCGTTGTCATCCCGCACGTGAAGGCTGGAGAGATGAGACAAACGCAACGGGTCTTGGAAGAACTGAATATCAATATACAAGGCAAGATTGCCGATTCCGGAAAAGAAGTTTGGGGAAGTACACACGCTGCTCCGCAAGCTGTTGTTTTGGAAAGTCGGGGAATCATGCAGAATTTTGTGCCGAGCGTAATCGGTATGGGAGCGAAAGATGCAGTTTATCTGTTGGAAAGCAAAGGATTGAAAGTCAATCTGGTCGGAGTGGGGAAAGTGAAAAGCCAGTCGATAGCCAACGGAACGATTATAAGGAAGGGACAGACAATTACCCTTACCATGAATTAAAAGTAAAAATAAGTATTATATAAAAAGAGTATGTTACTAAACAAGTTACTGAAAGCAATCCAACCGGTACAAGTGACCGGAGAGTCAGACATAGAAATCACCGGAATTAACATTGATTCCCGTTTAGTAGAAGCCGGACAACTGTTCATGGCTATGCGCGGTACGCAAGCTGACGGTCATGCTTATATACCTACCGCTATTGAGAAAGGAGCTGTTGCTGTTCTTTGCGAAGATATGCCGGAGGAACCGGTAGCGGGAATCACTTATATACAGGTGAAAGACAGCGAAGACGCCACAGGAAAGATTGCCACAACTTTCTATGGCGACCCGACTTCCAAAATGGAACTGGTCGGCGTCACGGGAACAAATGGAAAAACGACAATTGCCACCTTATTATATAATACATTCCGCTACTTCGGATATAAAGTGGGACTGATTTCTACCGTTTGCAATTATATCGACGATGAAGCAATTCCAACAGAACATACCACCCCCGACCCTATCACACTGAACCGGTTATTGGGAAAAATGGCGGATGAAGGATGCAAGTATGCCTTTATGGAGGTCAGTTCGCACTCTATCGCACAAAAGCGTATCAGCGGATTGAAGTTCGCAGGAGGTATCTTTACCAATCTGACCCGCGATCACCTCGACTATCACAAAACGGTGGAGAACTATCTGAAAGCCAAGAAGAAGTTCTTTGATGATATGCCGAAGAATGCATTCAGTCTGACCAATCTTGACGATAAGAACGGACTGGTAATGACACAAAATACACGTTCCAAGGTTTACACTTATTCATTAAGAAGCCTCAGCAACTTCAAAGGACGGGTACTGGAATCTCATTTCGAAGGAATGCTGCTCGATTTCAACAATCACGAGCTGGCTGTTCAATTTATCGGCAAGTTCAATGCATCCAATCTGTTGGCTGTATTCGGAGCTGCCGTATTGCTTGGCAAGAAAGAGGAAGACGTACTCGTTGCCCTTAGCACACTTCATCCGGTAGCCGGACGCTTCGATGCTGTCCGTTCACCGAAAGGAGTGACAGCAATCGTAGACTATGCACATACACCGGATGCGCTTATCAATGTATTGAATGCGATACACGGAGTGCTCGAAGGCAAAGGAAAAGTAATCACTGTGGTAGGTGCCGGTGGTAACCGCGACAAGGGTAAACGTCCTATCATGGCAAAAGAAGCAGCCAAAGCCAGTGACCGTGTGATTATCACCTCGGATAATCCCCGTTTTGAAGAGCCGCAGGACATCATCAACGATATGCTGGCAGGACTGGACGCGGAAGATATGAGAAAGACATTAAGCATTGCCGACCGTAAGGAAGCGATTCGTACTGCTTGTATGTTGGCAGAAAAGGGAGATGTAATTCTTGTTGCCGGAAAAGGGCACGAAAATTATCAGGAGATAAAAGGAGTGAAACATCATTTTGATGATAAGGAGATTTTAAAGGAGATTTTTAAATAATGAAAACAATGTGCTCATACGCCAATATGCGGTTCGGCTTCGCAAACCGTCCGTAAGGAAACCGGCATATCGACACATTAATAAATTGACAATTTATTTATCATGTTATACTATCTGTTTGAATGGCTGCATAAGCTCAATTTTCCCGGGGCAGGAATGTTCGGTTACACCTCATTCCGTGCCTTAATGGCGGTCCTCATCGCATTGCTTATTTCAAGTATATGGGGTGACAAATTCATCAACCTTCTGAAGAAGAAGCAAATCACGGAGACACAACGTGATGCGAAGATTGACCCGTTCGGTGTCAACAAGGTAGGTGTGCCGAGTATGGGAGGAGTGATTATTATCGTAGCTATTCTCATTCCTTGCCTGTTGCTGGGTAAGTTGCACAATATATATATGATATTAATGTTGATTACAACTGTATGGTTGGGATCACTCGGATTTGCCGACGACTACATCAAGATCTTCCGCAAGAACAAGGAAGGTTTGCATGGTAAGTTTAAAATTATCGGGCAAGTAGGTTTGGGATTAATTGTCGGACTTACCTTGTATTTAAGTCCGGATGTGGTAATCCGTGAAAATATCGAAGTACATACTCCGGGACAGGAGATGGAAGTGATACACGGAACGAATGACTTGAAATCGACTCAAACAACGATTCCTTTCTTCAAGAGCAATAACCTCGACTATGCCGACCTGGTCTCTTTCATGGGTGAACACGCGCAGACAGCCGGATGGATATTGTTCGTTATCATCACAATCTTCGTGGTGACCGCCGTATCAAACGGTGCCAACCTGAATGACGGAATGGATGGAATGGCCGCAGGTAATTCCGCCATAATCGGCGCCACGCTCGGTATCCTGGCATACGTATCGTCGCACATCGAGTTTGCAAGTTATCTGAACATTATGTATATTCCGGGGTCGGAAGAACTCGTAATTTATATCTGCGCCTTCATCGGTGCATTGATCGGCTTCCTGTGGTATAACGCTTATCCAGCACAAGTATTTATGGGAGATACGGGTAGTCTCACTATCGGTGGTATCATTGCCGTTTTCGCTATCATCATCCACAAAGAATTACTCATACCGATTCTTTGCGGTGTATTCCTGGTAGAGAATTTATCGGCTATCCTGCAACGGGTTTACTACAAGCTGGGAAAACGGAAAGGAGTGAAGCAGCGGTTGTTCAAACGGGCACCGATCCACGACCATTTCCGTACTTCCATGAGCCTGATAGAACCGGGATGTACAGTGAAATTTACCAAGCCCGACCAATTGTTTCACGAATCAAAGATTACCGTCCGTTTCTGGATTGTAACGATTGTGCTGGCAGCAATAACAATAATAACGCTTAAGATAAGATAACCTCCGGCCCTTCTCGGTTGTCGGAAGCGGGTTTCCGTTCGGAAATCCAACGATATATAGAGAGTATTAACCCGATTATTAACTTTTAAAAGATGTGCCCAACGAATAAGCAACTCAGCATATTGGAAACAAGAGCACATTATTGTAGATGAAAAGAATTGTAATATTAGGAGCTGGCGAAAGCGGCGCAGGTGCAGCCGTGCTTGCCAAAGTTAAAGGATTTGAGACATTTGTTTCGGACATGTCCGCTATCAAGGACAAGTATAAGGAACTTCTGGACAGCCACGCTATTGCCTGGGAAGAAGGACACCACACCGAAGAACTCATTCTGAATGCCGATGAAGTTGTCAAAAGCCCCGGTATCCCGAATGACGCTCCACTCATCCTGAAACTGAAAGCTCAAGAAACGCCGGTTATCTCAGAAATTGAGTTTGCCGGACGCTATACTGATGCCAAAATGATTTGCATCACCGGTTCTAACGGAAAAACAACCACCACTTCCCTGATTTACCATATTTTCAAGAGTGCAGGTCTGAATGTAGGTTTGGCAGGCAACATTGGCAAGAGCCTTGCTTTGCAGGTAGCCGAAGATCATCATGACTATTATATCATCGAATTGAGTTCTTTCCAGTTGGACAATATGTATAACTTCCGTGCGAACATCGCCGTATTGATGAATATCACACCGGATCATCTGGACCGCTACGACCACTGTATGCAGAATTACATTGATGCCAAATTCCGCATTACACAAAACCAGACACCGGACGACGCCTTCATCTTCTGGAATGACGACCCTATCATCAGACACGAGCTTGCCAAGCACGGTCTGAAAGCTCATTTGTATCCTTTTGCTGCCGTCAAAGAGGACGGAGCTATTGCCTATGTAGAAGACCATGAGGTAAAAATCACCGAACCGATTGCCTTTAACATGGAACAGGAAGAACTGGCATTGACAGGACAGCATAATTTATATAACTCATTAGCTGCCGGTATCTCGGCAAACCTGGCCGGCATTGCCAAAGAGAACATCCGCAAGGCTCTCTCCGACTTCAGGGGAGTGGAACATCGGTTGGAAAAAGTGGCGCGTGTCCGCGGCATTGATTTTATCAATGACTCAAAAGCGACGAATGTCAACTCCTGCTGGTATGCCCTGCAAAGCATGACTACCAAAACGGTATTGATTCTCGGCGGCAAAGACAAAGGCAACGACTATACTGAGATCGAGGATTTGGTACGTGAAAAGTGCTCTGCTCTGGTATACCTGGGACTCCACAACGAGAAACTCCATGACTTCTTCGACCGCTTCGGTTTGCCCGTAGCTGATGTACAAACCGGAATGAAGGATGCCGTAGAAGCGGCCTACAAACTGGCAAAGAAAGGTGAAACCGTATTATTAAGCCCTTGCTGCGCCTCTTTCGACCTCTTCAATAGTTATGAAGACCGTGGCGACCAGTTCAAGAAATACGTAAGGGAGTTGTAATACGAAGAAAGCCGTAATGTTGTAATCAATAATTTGTAATAGACAAAGTGGATTTATTAAAGAACATATTCAAAGGCGACAAGGTAATCTGGATTATCTTCCTCTGTCTCTGCCTCATCTCAATCATTGAGGTGTTTTCGGCAGCTTCGACACTGACCTACAAGAGTGGTGACCACTGGGGACCGATTACACAGCATTCCATCATCCTAATGGTAGGTGCCGTAGTAGTGGTGTTTCTGCACAATGTCCCCTACAAATGGTTTCAGGTATTTCCGGTATTTCTATATCCGGTTTCCCTTGTTCTATTGGCATTCGTCACGTTAATGGGTATCATTACGGGCGACCGTGTCAACGGAGCAGCCCGCTGGATGACCTTCATGGGATTACAGTTCCAACCGTCGGAACTAGCCAAAATGGCTGTCATCATTGCAGTTTCGTTTATCCTGTCGAAGAAACAGGATGAATATGGCGCCAATCCCAAAGCCTTTAAATACATCATGATTCTTACCGGACTGGTCTTCATACTTATTGCACCGGAAAACCTGTCGACGGCTATGCTGTTATTCGGTGTAGTGTGCATGATGATGTTCATCGGACGGGTATCTGCAAAAAAACTGTTCGGAATGCTGGGATTGCTGGCACTTGTAGGTGGGGTCGCCGTAGGAATACTAATGGCTATCCCTGCCAAGACACTGCACAACACTCCGGGACTCCACCGTTTCGAAACCTGGCAGAACCGTGTTTCCGGCTTCTTCGATAAGGAAGAGGTTCCCGCCGCCAAGTTCGATATTGATAAAGACGCACAGATTGCACATGCACGTATTGCCATTGCCACCAGCCATGTAGTAGGCAAAGGTCCGGGAAACTCCATACAACGCGACTTCCTCAGCCAGGCTTTTTCTGACTTTATCTTCGCTATTGTAGTCGAAGAAATGGGACTGATAGGAGGCATATTCGTGGTCTTCCTTTATCTATGGCTATTGATGCGCGCCGGACGAATCGCACAGAAATGCGAACGGACTTTCCCCGCCTTCCTCGTCATGGGTATTGCCTTACTGCTAGTATCACAGGCCATATTGAACATGATGGTTGCCGTCGGACTATTCCCCGTCACGGGACAGCCGTTGCCTCTGGTCAGCAAGGGAGGAACAAGTACGTTGATTAACTGCGCTTATATCGGAATGATATTAAGCGTGAGCCGATATACCGCTCATTTGGAAGAACAGAAAGAGCATGATGCACAACTTCAACTGCAAATTGAAACAAATGCCGCAGATTCCGAAGCACAGGCGGCTGCCGAACCGACAGCACAGATTCTGAACAGCGACGCCAAGTTTGAAGATGAAAATGATATCAATAAAGGGTGAACAAGGTCTGTAAACGATGAATGGTGAATGATGAACGGTAAACGGAGAACAACGGATAGAAGAAAGGATTATTATGGAAAAAGAACTTAGAATCATCATTAGCGGTGGAGGTACAGGAGGACATATCTTCCCAGCTGTTTCCATTGCGAACGCTATAACGGAACTGCGTCCTGAGGCAAAGATACTCTTTGTAGGAGCCGAAGGGCGTATGGAGATGCAGCGGGTTCCCGATGCAGGCTACGAAATCATCGGTCTGCCGATAGCGGGATTTGACCGCAAACGCTTATGGAAGAATATAGCTGTACTCGTGAAGTTGGCACGCAGCCAATGGAAAGCACGAAGCATTATCAAAAACTTCCGCCCGCAAGTGGCAGTCGGTGTAGGCGGATACGCCAGTGGTCCTACATTAAAGACAGCCGGCATGATGGGAGTTCCTACTTTAATCCAAGAACAGAACTCGTATGCAGGAGTTACCAATAAATTGCTTGCACAGAAAGCGAGAAAGATTTGCGTTGCTTATGACGGAATGGAGAAGTTCTTCCCTGCCGACAAGATTATCATGACGGGAAATCCGGTCCGCCAGAATCTGACGAAGGACATACCTTCTAAAGAGGATGCACTACACTCTTTCCACTTACAGCCGGATAAAAAGACAATCCTGATTGTAGGCGGCAGCTTAGGAGCAGGTACTATCAACAAAACGCTGACCACCGGACTGCCTGCTATCAAAGAGAACAGTGATGTCCAGTTTATCTGGCAAACCGGGAAATACTATTATCCGCAAGTAACGGAAGCCGTAAAAGCGGCGGGAGAAAACCCGAATTTATATGTGACGGATTTCATCAAGGATATGGCAGCAGCGTATGCAGCGGCCGATCTTGTAATCTCCCGTGCCGGAGCCGGTTCTATTTCCGAATTCTGCCTTTTGCACAAGCCGGTTATCCTGGTACCTTCGCCCAACGTAGCAGAAGACCACCAGACCAAAAACGCACTGGCATTGGTAAACAAGCAAGCGGCCATTTATGTAAAAGACAGTGAAGCGGAAACCAATTTATTGGATGTAGCCCTGTCTACAGTCAAAGATGAACAGAAACTGAAAGAACTAAGTGAAAATATTGCCAGATTAGCTTTACCCGATTCTGCAAAAATCATTGCACAGGAGGTTATCAAACTGGCGGAAAAAGAATAATAAAAAAAGCAATGAATATAGAAACGATAAAATCAGTCTATTTCGTAGGTGCCGGCGGCATCGGAATGAGTGCACTTGTACGTTACTTCCTTTTCAAAGGCAAAGTAGTGGCAGGCTACGACCGTACCCCTACTCCACTGACTGAAACCCTGATCGCCGAAGGCGCACAAATACATTACGAAGAAAACATCGACCTGATTCCGGAAGCCTGTAAGGACAAGGAAAGTACGCTCGTCGTATTCACTCCCGCCGTTCCGCAGGAACACGAAGAACTGGTTTATTTCCGTAACAACGGATTCGAAATACAGAAACGCGCCCAAGTGCTGGGAACAATCACTCATTCGAGCAAAGGCTTATGCGTAGCAGGAACTCATGGCAAGACCACCACGTCGACCATGACTGCCCACCTGCTCCACCAGTCGCACGTGGAATGTACCGCCTTCCTCGGAGGAATCTCAAAGAACTACGGCACCAACTTGCTGCTTTCTCAAAAAAGCCCTTACACGGTCATTGAAGCAGACGAGTTCGACCGTTCTTTCCATTGGCTATCCCCTTATATGTCCGTTATCACGGCCACAGATCCCGACCATTTGGATATTTACGGTACAGAACAGGCCTATCTGGAAAGTTTCGAGCATTACACAACTCTCATTCAACCGGGCGGTGCATTGATTATCCGTAAAGGCATCTCCCTGCAACCGAAAGTGCAACCCGGCGTCCGTGTCTACAACTATTCACGTGACGAAGGAGACTTCCATGCCGAAAACATCCGCATCGGAAACGGAGAAATATTCATCGACTTCGTAGCCCCGGATACCCGGATCAACGACATCCAGTTAGGAATCCCGGTAAGTATCAACATTGAGAACGGAGTAGCTGCCATGGCATTGGCACACCTGAACGGAGTGACCGATGAAGAAATCAAAAAAGGCATGGCCAGCTTCCGCGGAGTAGACCGCCGGTTCGACTTCAAGATAAAGAACGACCGGGTAGTCTTCCTGAGCGACTATGCACATCATCCCTCTGAAATCAAACAGAGCGTGTTGTCCATGCGCGAACTCTATAAGGACAAGAAGATCACAGCTATCTTCCAGCCACATCTATATACCCGTACACGCGACTTTTATCAAGACTTTGCCGACAGCCTCTCGCTGCTCGACGAAGTAATTCTGGTAGATATCTATCCGGCACGCGAAGCACCGATTCCGGGCATCACCAGCAAACTGATTTATGATAACCTCCGCCCGGGTATCGAAAAAAGTATGTGTAAAAAAGAAGATATACTGAACATTCTGAAAGATAAAAACATTGAAGTATTAATTACTCTGGGAGCAGGAGACATCGACAACTATGTCCCCGAAATATGTAAAATCCTCGAAAACCGATAAAGCTTATGGTAAAGAGAATCCTTCTATCCATTGTCATGCTGGCGCTCATAGCCTACCTTATCGTAGCTATCACCGCCTTCAACCGCAAGCCTGCCGACCAGACCTGCCGTGACATGGAACTTGTCATCAAGGATACCGCTTACGCCGGCTTCATCACTAAAGACGAGCTGAAAGGGATCCTTCAGCAAAAAGGGATCTACCCTATCGGAAAGAAAATGGAACGTATCTCTACCAAATCATTGGAACGGGAACTGAGCAAGCACCCGCTCATCGACCAGGCAGAGTGTTACAAAACTCCCAGCGGCAAAGTTTGCGTAGAAGTAACCCAACGCATCCCTATCCTCCGGGTGATGAGTTCCAACGGCGAGAATTACTATCTCGACAACAAAGGAACTGTGATGCCGCCGGAGGCAAAATGCGTCGCCCACCGGGTAATTGTCACCGGAAACGTAGAAAAGTCGTTTGCAATGAAGGATTTATATAAGTTTGGTGTATTTTTGCATAACAATAAGTTCTGGGATGCTCTGATAGAACAAATCCACGTGTTGCCCGACCGCAACATCGAACTGGTTCCCCGTGTGGGAGACCACCTCGTCTATCTCGGCAAACTGGACAACTTTGAAGACAAGCTGGCACGTCTGAAAGAGTTTTATAAGAAAGGACTCAATCAGGTAGGCTGGAATAAATATTCACGCATCAACCTCGAGTTCAGCAACCAGATAATTTGTACGAAACGAGAAAATAAAAAATAAAGAGATATGGCAACAACAGAATTTATCGCCGCTATTGAACTTGGTTCATCGAAGATAACCGGTGTGGCCGGAAAAAAGAACAGTGACGGAAGTATGCAGGTATTAGCGTATGCCCAGGAAGACTCTTCTACGTTTATCCGTAAAGGGGTGATCTTCAACCTGGACAAGACGGCTCAAAGCCTGACTTCTATCATTAACCGACTGGAAGGTGAGTTGAAGAACTCAATTGCCAAAGTATATGTAGGCATCGGCGGACAGTCACTCCGCACAGTCCGTAATGTAGTAAGTCGCGATCTGGAAGAAGAAGCTATCATATCGGAAGAACTCGTAAGCGCTATCGGCGACGAGAACATTGCCGTTCCGGTGGTCGACATGGATATATTGGACGTAGCCCCACAGGAATACAAGGTCGGCAACAACCTGCAAGCCAATCCGGTGGGCCTGGTAGGTAGCCACATCGAGGGACGCTTCCTCAATATCGTAGCCCGCACCTCTGTCCGAAAGAATCTGGAGCACTGCTTCCAACAGGCGAAAATCGACATTGCCGACCAATTGATCGCTCCGTTGGTAACTGCCAATGCCGTACTGACCGAAAGCGAACGTCGTTCAGGTTGTGCGCTCGTTGACTTCGGAGCAGATACAACCACTATCTCTGTATATAAAAACAATATACTCCGCTTCCTGACAGTACTACCGTTGGGAGGAAACAGTATCACCCGTGACATCACTTCCCTGCAAATGGAGGAAGAAGAAGCGGAACGTCTGAAAAAAGCATACGGAGACGCCTTCTACGAGGAGGAGGAAGATCAGGAAGAAGCTACCTGCAAACTGGATGACGACAGCCGCACGATCAAAGTAAGCGACCTCAACAATATCGTCGAAGCCCGTGCAGAAGAAATCATTGCCAATGTTTGGAATCAGGTTCAGCTATCCGGCTACGAAGACAAGCTGCTGGCAGGAATCATCATGACAGGAGGAGCCGCCAACCTGAAGAATCTGGACGAAATGTTGCGCAAACGCAGCAAGATAGAAAAGATCAGAATGGCGAAACTTCCACGTAATACAGTCCATGCTCCAAGCAACGTACTGAAAAAGGATGGTTCGCAGAACACACTGTTCGGCCTCCTGTTCGAAGGAAACCAGAACTGTTGTCTGACGGAAACTGCTGCTCCGCAGTCTCCCGTAACTCCGAAACCGGAACCGGAAGTACACAAAACTGTCGATATGTTTGAGGACGACCAGGAACTGAAAGAACAAGCCCGCATCGCCCGGCTCAAGAAAGAGGAAGAAGAAAGAGAGGCCAAGATAGCAGCTAAGGAAGCAGAAAAACTTCGCAAGCAGAAGGAAAAGGAAGAGAAAGAAAGAAGGAAAAGAGAAGCCGGTCCGAGCTGGATTCAGCGCAAGATCGACTCGTTGACAAAAGAGATATTCTCTGACGACGACATGAAATAACTCTCCGAAACGAAGCTTGTAATTTATAATTAGTAATCAGCAATAACCTATAAGAATTATGGACGAGATAGTACAATTCGATTTCCCGACAGACTCACCGAAGATCATTAAAGTAATTGGTGTAGGTGGTGGTGGCGGTAACGCCGTAAACCACATGTACCGGGAAGGCATACATGACGTGACGTTCGTTCTTTGCAATACGGACAATCAGGCACTGGCGGAATCACCCGTTCCGGTGAAACTGCAACTGGGCCGTAGCATCACCCAAGGGCTTGGAGCCGGCAACCGTCCCGAACGGGCACGCGACGCCGCCGAAGAAAGTATAGAAGACATCCGCAACCAATTGAACGACGGTACCAAAATGGTATTTATCACCGCCGGAATGGGAGGAGGAACCGGAACCGGAGCCGCCCCCGTCATTGCCCGCATCGCGAAGGAAATGGATATTCTAACGGTCGGCATTGTCACCATTCCATTCATCTTCGAAGGAGAAAAGAAAATCATTCAGGCACTGGACGGCGTAGAACGCATTGCCCAACATGTTGATGCCTTACTGGTTATCAACAATGAACGCCTGCGCGAAATATATGCCGACCTTACTTTTATGAATGCTTTCGGCAAAGCTGATGACACACTTTCCATTGCTGCCAAGAGTATCGCCGAGATTATTACGATGCGTGGTACAGTCAACTTGGACTTTGCCGATGTGAAGACTATTTTGAAAGATGGTGGTGTGGCAATTATGAGTACCGGATTCGGTGAAGGTGAGAATCGTGTCACCAAAGCTATCGACGACGCCCTGCACTCTCCGCTGCTCAACAATAACGATATTTTCAATGCCAAGAAGGTAATGCTGAACGTTTCTTTCTGCCCGTCGTCCGAGTTGATGATGGAGGAGATGAACGAAATACACGAGTTCATGAGCAAATTCCGCGAAGGTGTGGAAGTCATCTGGGGGGTTGCTATTGACAATTCATTGGAAACGAAGGTTAAGATTACCGTACTTGCCACCGGATTCGGCGTAGAAGACGTTCCCGGCATGGATAGCTTGCACGCTGCACGCAGCCAGGAAGAGGAAGAACGCCAATTACAACTTGAAGAGGAAAAGGAGAAAAACAAAGAACGTATCCGCAAAGCATACGGAGAAAGCGCCAGCGGCATCGGCAGCAAAAGCTTACGCAAACGCCGCCACATCTACCTCTTTAATACAGAGGACTTGGATAACGATGATATCATCGCCATGGTAGAAGATTCTCCTACTTATCAGCGCGACAAGACGACTCTAACCAAAATCAGGACAAAAGCCGCCCTCGAAGAGGAAGTAGCTACGGAAGAAGCTATGGACGACAACGGAGTTATCACTTTCTAAATTAACTTATAACATAAAGATATGGATTTATTTGATCAGGTCAGCGAAGACATTAAAAACGCAATGAAGGCGAAAGACAAAGTAGCCCTCGAAACTTTGAGAAATATAAAGAAGTTCTTTTTGGAAGCAAAAACCGCTCCGGGTGCCAACGATACATTGACGGACGATGCAGCTCTGAAAATCATCCAGAAACTAGTGAAACAAGGAAAAGACTCTGCCGAAATTTATATAGGACAAGGACGTCAAGACCTTGCAGATACAGAATTGGCACAAGTCGCTGTAATGGAAAAGTTCCTTCCGAAACAAATGACCGCTGAAGAGCTGGAAGCTGCACTGAAGGAAATTATTGCCGAGACAGGTGCTACCAGTGGAAAAGACATGGGCAAAGTTATGGGAGTTGCCTCCAAAAAATTGGCAGGACTTGCGGAAGGACGTGCTATTTCTGCCAAAGTAAAAGAGCTTTTGGGATAAATTCCCACTCTTTACAAGAGATTTTATTGGTTCTTCGTCAAATTTGGTGGTAATTTAACCAGTCGGTGGTATCTCCATTCCCCTCCTTCGGGAAGGAGAATGTTGAATACTATCGATTATCAAATTATTATTTTCCTAATTAATTTTACCACCAAATTTGAAGCAGAACTATTTTATTTCAGTTTTATCTTGCACCTTACACTAATCATGGGTTATCTATTTGATTAATAGCAGCATAATCCAGTGCAAGATACCGTTGCAGATGTGTGCAAGATGTTTTTACCTTACACACATCTGCAACTTTTTTTATAGTGGGAAAACTACTCCCACACTTACCTTCCCAATAAAGACATACGGATAAAGCATTAGTTCAGAGCGTTGAAACACTTTGTTTCAGCAGCTTGAAACAAAATGTTTAGTGCCTTGAAACAATATATTTCTCGGTGTGAAACAAAGTGTTTCTCTACGGGAAACAAATCTTGGCATGGCTGATTAAACAGCTCCAACCGACATTCGCCGTTTCAAAACCCGACAGTAGCAATTATGATCCCTCAAATTAAAACAATCACCAATATAAGGAATCCATTCCTTTTAGTTATGGAGATAATGATAAAAATAATCGAACAAAATTATTTTCCTCATTATCAATCCGGAACAAAATTTCAGAAAAAATGTATGGTATCCGAAGATATTTCATAGGTGTTAACAACAAAAAAGATAACTACTTTTGTTATAGTCTCTGACTAATATGTAAAATAAACAAGCTTATGAAACAAAAAGGTAATAAAAAAGGGTTTACCGGATGTGCCCAAGCCTATATCCGGAAGTTACAAGAAGAAGGCCGCTTTTCGACAGCGCACGTATATAAAAACGCGGTTCTTTCATTCACCAAATTTTGCACTACTCCCAACATTGCATTCGGACAGATCACCCGCGATAATCTGAGACGATACGGACAGTATCTCTATGAACACGGTCTAAAGCCGAACACCGTATCGACGTATATGCGTATGTTACGCAGTATATATAATCGTGGCGTAGAAGCAGGTATTGCCCGCTTCATTCCCCGGCTGTTCCGGGATGTGTACACAGGTGTAGATGTACGCCAAAAGAAAGCACTACCTGCCGGCGAATTGCATACGCTTCTCTATAAGCCTCCTCACTCCGAGCACCTGAAGCAGACACAAGCCATCGCACGGCTGATGTTTCAATTTTGCGGCATGCCATTCGCAGACTTCGCACATTTAGAGAAATCGGCATTAGAACATGGGATCCTCAGGTACAACCGCATAAAAACGGGTACGCCCATGAGCCTCGAAATTCTGGATGTATCAAAGCAAGAAATGAATAAGTTACGCAATAACAACTCATCGAAAGAAAATTATCCGGACTATCTATTTAATATAATGAAAGGTGACAAACAACGGAAAGATGAAGCTATTTATAAGGAATACCAGTCTGCACTCCGCCGGTTCAATAATCAACTGAAAAGCCTGTCAAGAGAATTACGCCTAAAATCAACCGTCACTTCATATACTCTACGACATTCCTGGGCAACAAACGCAAAATATCAAGGAATCTCCATTGAGATGATTAGCGAATCACTAGGACACAAATCCATAAGGACCACGCAGACTTATTTGAAGGGGTTCGGATTAAAAGAAAGGACAGAGGCCAACAAATTGAATTGTTCTTACATCGAATCTTATAAAGCAAGTAATTATTAACTCATAACACTCTAGATACAAACACTTTACCTTATCTGTTACTTCTTAGGTAACGGATATAAATATGGCACAAAGATATATAAAAAGAATCTCACAATCCAAATGAATCATACTTTATTTTAGTTTTTTCTTTGAAAAAATAAAATAACAGGCAAGAACATGAAGCATTCTTCTTTTCATGTTCCAACTTTCTATTACTGACCACCGAACAATTTTCCATCCGAAAGCAGCTAAGTATATTTTATTTATAAAAGACCGCTGTCTTTATCCTATTTTTACTTTGCACGTTCATGTCCTAATATCAGAATTCCGTTACCTAAGAAGTAACAGATACACATAAACAAAAAATTATGACACACAAGCCTAAAATCAATAAATATCTGTGGCTATCTGCCGGCAAGAGTTGGAGATTTACGACAAGCACAAGACATAAGCTGGTCGTCCTTTTTGTCTTTGCTTTATGCATCCTGCCCGCAAACCTCTGCGGACAAAGTTTGGCCATCAAAAGCAATCTGCTTTATGACCTTACTACCTCACTCAATTTAGGAGGAGAAATCCGTTGTGACGATACACACACTTTCAGCCTTTCTGTCAATTACAACCCATGGAATTTCAGTGGAAACAAAAAGATGAAGCATTTCCTCGTGCAACCGGAATACCGCAAATGGCTGAACGAGGCATTTACAGGAAGTTTTATCGGCTTACAAGTTCACTACGCCTTATACAATTTTGGGGGAATGCTCCCTTGGGGATTCGGAAATGGGAAAATGCTGGGCATAGAAAACCGACAAATTGCCAACAACCGTTATCAAGGCAATCTGGCAGGATTCGGGATTTCCTACGGCTATCAATGGATGATTAGCCCGCAATGGAATATGGAAGCAGGAATATCGCTGGGATATGCCCATCTCAACTATAAACGATACGGACAACCCGCAGGTGCCCCCCTGATAGAAAAATCAAACTGTAACTATTGGGGGCTTACACAAATAGGGATATCAGTCGTGTATTTCATCCAATAATTCAACCTAATAAACGCATAAAATGAAAACGAAAACATTCATCCTGCTCAGCTTATTGATATGCAATCTGCTTCCGGCCCAAAACGTCAAGCTGGATATCAAACCCCACTTCCTCGGAGTACGGGCAGACTCATTATTCGTATCAATGGACATATCAGTAGAAATAGAGGACATGAACCCGAAAAACGCCGTCATACTGACCCCCATTCTAACCGGGCAAGACCGGAAAATATTATTACCGGCCATACAACTGAACGGTAAACAGAAACAAAAATTATATGTACGCAACCAGATACTACGTAAAAAGAAAAACAGTAAGGAAAGCAATACAGCATACCTTGTGACAGGCATTGATGATGAAAATTCGCGTACCATAGCCTATCAAACCTCACTACCGGCAGAGCAGTGGATGAATGATGCCGCGCTCTATCTGAGAAGAACGATTGTCAGACCGGAAAGCGAACAGACTCTAAAAGATACATTAATTCTCGCACCACAATATGCAGTGCTTCCACCCAATGTAACGGCAACCGATATACCGGCTCAGGAAATATCTGCCACGACGATGTCCACCAATAGTATGCCCTCCATTTCGCCTACTCCGGTTAATAAAAAACTGAAGTATAAAGGTTCATATATTTCTCCGGCTTCGGACGACGTAGATATCCGCAATCAAAAAGAACTGAACTTCAATCTTGAAGAGGCCAAAATTATGGCTGATATCAATCCACAGATGTTATCGCTCCGTGAATTATATACGGTAGCATTGTCATACGCGGACAATAAAACGAAATTCTATCAGATTATCAATATCAGTGTCAAGCTGTATCCCGTACATCCCGTTGCCAACCTTAATGCCGCTGCCGCCGCCATTGAACAGGGAGATACGAAATCGGCAAGCAAATTCCTTTCAATGGCACTACACGAGGGACTGGCCTATAAAAGTTGCCGGGGAGTATATGAATTGATGACCGGAAACACGTATGAAGGTATCCGTATATTGAAAGCAGCCAAAGCTGAAGGTTTTGAAGAAGCCGCATATAATCTGAATGTTTTTTTTGAGAACAATAAACGTCCTTAACCGGCAGACACAATGAGATATTTCATAACCCTACTCATATTATTTAGTTGTCTTGACGGCTATTCACAGAAAGTAGCCGTCAGGCTCATGCGCTTCCGGCAACAGACGGAGCCTTCGGAGCCGGAGTCTCTTATGGGATAGGGAATAAAAGCACTGTCGAATTGGCCGGAAGCTTACGGCCATGGAAGCGAAGCGAAATGTACGTGAACCGTTACTGGTTGATACAACCTGAATATAAATACTGGACTTGCCAAAAGTTCAACGGATTTTTCTGGGGAGGGTATCTCAATGGAGCGCAATTCAACGTCGGAGGGAAAAAACTACCTTTCGGCATATTCGCTGACCTCAAGAAATATCGGTACGAGGGCTGGCTCATCGGGGGTGGCATCAGTTGCGGATACCACTGGATGCTAAATGATCACTGGAACGTAGAAACGAGTCTCGGAGTTGGATATGATTTCATCCGTTACAAGCAGTATAATTGTGTCAGGAAATGTGCAGGACTACGCAATAAAGGACAGTATCATTATATAGGGCCCAGCAAAGCCTCTGTAAGCTTAGTTTATCTATTTTAAAGAGAAGAACAGTATGAGAAGTATATGGAAAGTTTGGTTTTCAAAACGAAGAAAGATTTATTTTCGGATAGCACGCAAATTCCATACTACCCCATGGAAAGTCTATCAGTTGGGACATGGTGGAATGAGCAAGAATAAGAAAGATATAAAAATATTGGAAGAATTACAACGATATGGAGTAATCTCCTATATCTACCCTTGGTGATATTATCACATAAAAATGAAAAAATATAGTTTACTACAAGTATGAAAACAGGAGGTTCTTTTATTATTACGATTATTCTATCCCTTTCGATACAGGCTCAAACGGTTGTAACGAAAGAGACAGGAACTATTCGTACAACTTCCTCCAGTTTGTATAAGGCGGGGAAAGAACTGGTGGTTTCTATTTCAATAGATATCACACGGGATCTCTCGTCCAATGAATCAATGGTACTGGTTCCTATTGTCTGCGATACTTTGGAACATCGGTTGGAACTGCCTCCGATTTATATCAACAGCCGGAAACAACATATTGTTTTCCTACGGGAGACAAGTAAAAAAGAAAAGTCTGCCCAAGCATTACAAAGGAAAAACGGGAATAAGCAGACGATGCATTATTTGCAATCCGTTCCATTCGAGCAATGGATGAATCAGGCTACCCTCTCGCTAATAGAGAAGAGTTGCGGCTGTGGCATTCCCGACGCGGAAGATTTCATCTGCATTGCCCGTTTACATCCACGGCCTACATTCGTTCCGCAACTTGCCTTCCTGACCCCACAAGTTGAAACATCAAAGATCAGAACGGAAAAAGGTTCCGCATTCATTGATTTTCCGGTCAATGTAACTGCTATTCATAAAGAATTCAGCAATAACGTAATAGAACTGAATAAGATCATTGAAACAATCAACACTGTAAAAAACGACAGCAATGTAAGCATCACACGCATCAGCATTCATGGATATGCATCACCCGACGGTCCGCTTCAACTAAACGAGCGACTGGCTCGCGAACGTACCCGGACCTTGAAGGAATATGTATCCCAACTATATCCATTCGACGGCAAATACATACATACGACCTATACACCTGAAGACTGGGAGGGTTTTGAGGCACTTCTTAGCGACACAACTTTTCAAGACAAAGAAGCTATCATGAAAATTGTGACAAGCAATATGCATCCCGACCGTAAAGAAGAAATAATAAGAATGAGGTTTCCGGCATTCTACCGTTTTGTATTGAAACACTGGTTTGTCATACTGAGACATTCCGACTATACCGTCGAGTACCACGTACGTCCGTTTACAATAGAAGAATCACAAGTAGTATTCGATACAAATCCTAAAAATCTCAGTTTGGAAGAGATGTTTCGTCTCGCACTCACATATACACCAGGAAGTGCAACTTACAACAAGATTTTTATGACTGCCGTACAATTGTTTCCGGACAATCCTACGGCCAATCTGAATGCTGCCTGTATAGCATTGATACAAAAAGACACAAAAACCGCAGCCGTCTTTCTCGAAAAAGCTCCGCCATTACCGGAAACGACGCTGGCCAAAGGTGTCTTATGTTTCCTGCAAGGCAACTATAAAGAAGCAGAGGCACTATTCCGGCAGTCGAAAGACGCAGGACTGTTACAAGCCGACGATAACTTAAAACAGATTTTAGAAGTAGAATAATTATTCAATTAAACTCAAAACAAAATGAAAAGATTCACACAACTAATGTCACTGTTGTTTATGGCAGCAGTCACACAGTACAGTTGCATCAATGATGCAGATGTAGCTTTTTCCGATGAGAGCCACACGGATTCAAACGGCAATCTTGCCCTATTCTTTGAAATCCCCAATGAAAACCACACTCGCAGCGCCGAATCATCAGGCGTGACAGAGACTGGCTCAAAGGATGAATATGCAGTAAAAAGTCTGACAGTCTATCTGTTCGATTCGACTACTAAAAGTCTGAAAGACCAACAAGAACTGAAGAACATCAGACAGGTCAAAGGAGAAGGGAGAAATATACAGTATACCGCTGACAGAATTACCGTAAATCCGGGTACATACAATATCTTTGCCATTGCCAACGGGAAAGCAATCAACAAAGAAATCACCATGCAAGACGATTTCTTAAATGCTGTCGATGAAGTAACGTACAGTACAGGAAAGATTCCAAATGTACCCACAGAGGGCTTTGTTATGACAAACCGTGGTGCAGCCAACCTGAACATAGAGATAAGAAAGCCTACTGATTCGGACAAGATAACCAATGTATCTATCAGTCTTGAGCGTGCCGTTGCCAAAATCGAACTAACTCAAAAACAAGAGACTTTTCCCCTGAAAGATCCCAACGGAGAGGTGTATTGTACCATAAAACTCAACACATTCAGAATGTTGAATCTGGCAACTAAATTCTACACATTCCGCCACACAGCCACATTGAATAGCTTTCAGGAGCCGGCTTCGTATACGGAAGAAAACTTTGGTGACATTCCCGATGTCAACGGTTATCTAATCGATCCTTATTTCTTCAAGAAAACAGTGGAAGGTGCCAAAGATTTCACAAATGCCGACGGTTTCTTCGCACAAGCATTAGTAGATACTGACATCAACGACAATAACTGGGCAGGTATGGCACCAGCCAATAGCTGGTCATACATTTACTGTCTGGAGAACTGTATGTTCGTTGATGCACAATTGAATGCATACAGTACCGGAGTAATGTTCAAAGCCAACATGGACATCGCCACTAACCGCGTTTTCGACGAAAATGGTACCAATATAAACAATCCGTCCAACTGGCCTACCAAGATGTTCTATTTCAATTATAACTTCTACATCAGTGTAGATGCAATACGTAAACAGGTTCTGAATAACTTACCGTCAGATGTCACAGACGATTCGGACACAGAGACTCTTGCCAAATACAGTATCAAACGTTTCCAGAAAACAGAAAACTACTCATGTTACTACAACTACTGGATCAAGCACGAGGATAATTATGAATCTACAGAAATGGGTGTAATGGAATTCGGTATTGTCCGTAATAATATATATCGTCTGTCTATCAGTAAAGTGGCAGGACTCGGTAGTGGAGATCCTTACATTGAGCCGGAACAACCGGACGAATATAAGGCCGAACTGGACATCAATATCAATGTTTTTCCATGGGCCGTACGTAATCAAGATGTAGAACTTGAATAAGTAGTACCGGCCAACTGAATTAAAATCATCATAAATGCGTTCATTTCTACTACATATTATCTGCATTGTCGCGTTGTTCTCGTCCTGTGATTGGGTGAATGACGATTTATCAGACTGTCCTACAGGAACTTGGTTAAAGATATCATATACCTATAATATCCTGAACGTGGACGCTGCATCTACGCAGGTAGGCGACATTACCATTCTTGCCTTCGACAAGAATGACAAGTATGTGGATCGATTGGACGTAGACAGTATAACATTACATCAAGGCTACTGCATGGTAAGACTACCGTTTCCCGAAGAAACTTATCACCTGCTTATATGGGGAGGGATATCCGGCTACCAGTATCAGCTCCCGAATCTCAAGGCTGGACAAACTGAACGGAAATCTCTGAATATATCGCTGGCATGTGACAATAAGAATCAGTTTAACAGGAAACTGAATGCACTCTTTCACAGTAGCCTTGAAAATATTACTATCAGTGAAGAATATCAGGTCATCACTGCCGGACTAGTGAAAAATACGAATTACTTCTCGTGTATCCTACAGGATGAGAACAATCTTCCTCTACGACAAGAGGACTTCGCTTTCACCCTAGAATCCACCAACGGTGTAATAGACTATACAAATACTCCTGTCGGCACAACTCCGACCTGTTATCTTCCATATCGACAGGAACTGTCTCTGACTTCCGAACAAATCCCCATCATTCACGCCAGATTAAATACACTGCGCATCATGAAGGGAGACGACACAACATTATCAATAAAACATACACCAAGCGGGAAAACTATTCTGCACCTACCACTCACCCAATATTTATTGTTATCAAAAAATTATCCTAATAACATAGGTGACATAAGTGATCAAGAATATCTTGACCGAGAAGATTCTTACACACTCATGTTCTTTATACAATCATCGGACACGGGGATTCCGAGGATTCCAACAATGAAAGTAAACGACTGGATTATACGTCTGAATGATTCTGAACTAGGATCATAGAAAATTAAGAAATAAGTATTTATACAACATAATATAGGTGAGATGTAAAAAAGGCTACTGTGAAGTACCCAAGCGGGCTTTTGCCCTCATAGCATATAAATATTCCCACTCAAATAAAACGGCATAATCTTTGAGAAACCGTTTTATTCATTGTTTGTTTTGTTTGTATTAAGTGCATCCATTCCAAGAGAGGAACGGATGCACTGTTTGTTTTATAGATGACTAGAATATCAAAGCCTTATCAACTTCTGAAATAATAGAATTAAAGAAGCTATATGAAAACAATACAGCCTTTCATCTTTTGTCATGGAACCGATATCCAAGCCCCAGCATCAGATTGTTGGGATCCTTAAACTTGCTCAACTGGTATCCAACGTGCAGGAACAAGTGGCGTGTGACATAAGTTTTGAGAGCTAGAATCTGGTAGAATCCCTGCGTATCATCTCCATGGCATACCAGATTCCGTCCTAGCCCGGCATTGATTGAGAAAATGGGCATTACCAGTTCTGCACGGAGGGACAACCCCACTGCAAATTGCTCACGAAAAGGAGGACGATGAAACTTTAAATCGCCCGAATAACTTCCTTCCAATTTATAATCTTTGATATTGGCACTCTCGTCATACTGCGCATCCACAGAAAGGCCCGCCCGAAAATAGTTGTTGAAGTTATACATTGGAGCAAAGTTGAGACCTGCAATACCAAACGAACCGGGAACCAGACTCGGTATATTGTCCTTTACGAATCCCCTCTTACGAGTGGCACCGTATATTACCAGATCATAACTGACATGCGGCTTTATAAATACCCGCTTGGGGGATACTGTTCCGAGTGTCTCATCCGCATCTCCAAAGGTGCGTACAATGCCGACTCTCCCACCGATCACATTGAGTCCACCATTAGGATAATGCGTGTTTCCGTTAGAAAAATGTGTGAAGTCCACACCTGCGGCCAATTTCCATTGCGGATGAAGCTGCCAGTTCAAGATAAACCCCAGATTGATGTATGCATTGATTTTAGAACCGATAACCTCATTCTGCGGATTATATAGCCCGTCATATTTCTTCCAACCGAAAGAAGCACCGAAATTCCACTCGTAATCAAATGACAAAAGAGGCGAAAGTTGTACAATAGGTGCCCCCTGAAAAGCATATACCACCACCGGATTTCCAAGTTCAGCGGGAGAGTGGAAGGTATTATAAGATACACCTATCCCCTGATAGGCATGGGGGTACAGCCGGCCTAATCGGGAATCTTTATTGAACCGGAAAGCATACTTCAGATGCAGGGAAAGTGACTGGTCAATGGTCTTCTGCCGTGCATTATCTCCTTCCAGAAAGCTGTTTGTCGGAGCTACATACCCCGGACGAATATCAAAACCAATCTGATGCTTCACAATTGTCTGAGCCTTCAGATTCCCGCCAACTACAGAAATCGTCAACAGACAAATAATGTATAGTAACCGTCCGGTATTCATATCTTTAGTCATTTGATATTTTCTCGTGTTATGTAATATGCAGCAGGCATTTTATTTTGCAACGTGCCGTTTATGGTCCGCCGTTTCTCGGTCTTTGGGTGAACAGCATAGAGGGCGTATCTAGTTTCAAACCAGTAATACTCTATCAGCACAGTGATACGCTGGGTCGTATAAGGTGGAATAGAGACTTCTATCTGTTCCGTATTGGAAAAAGGTAATGTTTGCTGCTTGGAAGTATATCGCACCTGTTTACCGTTCATCTGCAAATGACCGTTTTCTACGCTTGGTATCTCTACTGTCAGGTTACTTTCTCCCAATAGTTGAAAAAGTTCCGGCATGTCGCTTCTGAACATCACTTCATGATAAACATTCTCGTAAGGAGACAGTAAACACGGATAGTCAATACCCCAGCCATTAGGTTGCACAAAACTCCTTTTTGCTTCGATTCTTTTCTCATAAGAATCCTCGTCTAAAGAATAATAAGTGATATGATCAATCACATACCTGTCCGATGGTGAAATATCAACGTATATCTCCTGAGACTCATATTCGTTGCTCACCGTGAGTTTGAATTGAAAATGAGTAGAACGGGCATTCTCTTCTACTGCAATCTTCAGTTCCCGGGGATTACTACGTTCGATAGTGAAACCGATCAATTCCTCATTGCACACAATCTTGCCCTGTCCTTTAAGATATGGAAATTGGTCCGTTGTTATCAGATCACCACCCGCATCATACACTGCATACGAATAGGTAAAACCTTCATCATACGTATACACTCCCAATACGTCCCAATTGGAAGAAGCAAACCGAATGATTTTGGTGTCGCCATTGCCATCCAAAGTCAGTTCGGAATCGGCAGACCGGAAATCGTCAACAAATACATCACCGTTACAACCATAAAACACCAATAGAATAAGAATATATTCCGTTAAGTTTATGAATATCTTCATGTTGTTTAGCTCTAGTCATTACATTGAGGACAAAAGTAATATATATTTTTAGAACTCAATGGCTTTAACCCATGTAAAAATATAACTAAAGTTACATACAACAAGCGAATAACAAATCTAATCAAACAATTCTTTCAATACTTCCAGTGATTTCAAAGCCGGGAAATCCGGCAGATGCAAGCGATAATAGTCATTCATAATGGTCAGGCAACGAGCACGTTCCGCACGACTCATGCCGAAAAGATGCATTGTTTCATAATTCATGCGCATCAACTGGCGGAGTCGCCCTGCCTCCTCAGGATTAATATAGGAAGAATGCAGTTGGGGACGAATGGAAGTGAAACAGGCATTCAGCAAATCAAAATAATCGCCTGTATGGTAGTCTTCCAAATTAGGGTAAAGCCCCAAAAAGCGGGAAAGTCTCATCAAAAACACCAGATGAAAATTGGCAAAACCTCCCCCACACTCATCCAGCCAAATAATTGAATGTTGCAAATAAGCGAACAAAGGACGATTCTCTGCCTCCTCCCGAACTGCCCGATAGAGGAACTCTGACAAGAAAAGTGCCATTGAAGATTTATACGGGTCATAGGGAATAGAAGAAAAGGGATAAAAAGATTTCGCCTCCTTGATGCGATAAAGTGTCGCATTCGGACGATAGTCGGCCTCAAACTCAATGAAAGACAACGGTTGGAACAGAACAGACTTCACTGCCGCCTTTCGCGAACGAGGTACTGCGACAAGAAACGAAGCCCTTCCGGACAACTCCGTATACATATCTACAATGATAGAAGTATCATTATATTTGAGCGTATGAAGAACTATTCCTTTTGTCTTTTGCAGCATATACTTGCATATTTCAATCCGGTAGCAAAACTACAAAAAAAATGCGACCAATGCCCTATTTCATCCTGAAACAGTCTTTTTAATCTTCCGTACTTTTAAGAATCCAAAACACATAATAACCAGAAGTAAACCAATGAGCCCCCCTCTTATGAGCCAGAAAGTGAATGTAGATTCTCCTTGGCCTACTTCATCTGTAAAGCCGAACTCACTTTTACATCCGGCTTCCTGAAGAATCTGTTGATAAAGCAGTTTCATATCGTAGGCCTTATCCGTAGCAATAAAGAATTTGCCACTCTCTATCTTACAATTCACATAAGGAGCTGTAAGAATGACACCATTGAATAAGAATCCGATATGCTTGCCTATTGACTTTTCCGTCGCATCAGCCCAAGTCGTTTTATGAGAGTCGTCCAATACTCCGAGAATACGGTAAGCCATATTGTCCTCGTTCGAGTCCGACACTGAATCCAGTTTTATCCTTGCGAAATCTTTCACTGTCACAATCGGGTCTGCCGACAAACTGTCATGCTCCATATCAATCACATAATACCAGCCGTTAGGACGGACAGAAGTACTCTCAAATGAAGAAAAGCCGCACCAAAGAAGCAACAAAAAAGAGATAAATAAAATAGTTCTCATAATATATTTAATTTAGAGTGATTATCGGAAATAGTTAGTAAATAGGAACATAAGCTATTCAATCAGTTATTTTGTATCATATCTTCCAGCCTTCTCAATTCTTTATTCGCTTCAAGGAGTTGTCCCACTTTCCGATATAAATGCCGGAATACAAAGATATCAAGAATGACCAGCAACAACACAATACCCACAATAATACATCCCCGTACAAGAGTAGCATAAATGATGAACCAGGCAAGGAACGGAACAAAAGCAACATAAGTACTGATGTATCCCCAATAAAGCGATGATTTATACTGCAAAACATGAAGAATCTGGCGTTCCAAATCATATTTCATGCATCCTGCTTGTTTGAGTTTATAATACTGAAACAGATTTATCCCGAAGGGTACCGAGATGGTAATAAAGAATACTATATCCGACATGGCCAGGAAAAAGGGGTCAATCAGAATGTAAACTAAAACATTCAAAAACAAAAAAAACAGAATCCCCAGAGAGATCCGTTCATACCATAATAACCGGTTATAGCTGGTCATTCTCTTCTTTGCGAGCATTTCTTCAACTTGCTGCCTTTCGACAACTTCCTGACAATTGATCTTATCATTAAATTGTCCCCATGCCTTTTTTAGTTCATCAAATTCCATATTATATTCTATTTATCGGTTCGACATCTTTTTCAGTTTCTCTTTAATACGATGAATACGGATGGCCACATTATTGCGACCCACTCCTACTATTTCCGCTATTTCATCATAACTTTTTTCATCCAACCAAAGCATAATATACATCTTATCTACATTATCTAATTGATGTATAAGCTGATACAGATGTTTCATGCATTCGTCATGTTCGCAATCATCCAGTATATCTATGTCTTGTTTCAATGGTACATAATCATAATTCTTCTTTTTCCGCAGGTTTGTGATGCAAGTGTTGAGTGTAATCCGATATATCCATGTGCTCACGCTACTATGACCTTTAAAGTTCCGAAAGCTCTTCCACAAACTAAGAACGACATCCTGATACAAATCATTAATATCATCATTGTCCCTCGCATACATAAAACATATCTTATAAATGATACGTTTGTTCTGCAATAGCATATCTATAAATTCTTTATTGTCATTCATCGTTCTTGGCATTTGTCCCGTTAGTCGTCAAAATAATCATTTAGTTACAAAGAGAAACATAAAAAACTGCATTTTTATGACTTTGCAGATTTCTTTTTTAAACCGGATTACATTCTTACAAAGAAAAAACAAGTTCGCGATTTAAATCGGAAATAAACTTTCCTATATATTAAGGTATACAAGTATATATACTTCCCGGTATTTTTAAGAGAGCGTACATTTTCTCACAAAAAAATCTGCCATTTATTCCACTGATTTTCAATATAAAACAAAACATCAAGAGAAAAAAACGACTATTTTATCGAAAAAAAATTAATGAATAGTTTGTCAGTTTCAAAAAAGTTCCTACCTTTGCATCCGCAATCGAGAAACAAACACTGATTCGAGAAAGCAAAATGCAGAAATGCAACAACAGGATGGCCCGTTCGTCTATCGGTTAGGACGCAAGATTTTCATTCTTGAAAGGGGGGTTCGATTCCCCCACGGGCTACAAGTAAAAAGAATAAAGAACTAAAAAAATAGATTAGTCGAAATGGCAAATCATAAATCATCACTGAAAAGAATCAGACAAGAAGAGACTAGAAGACTTCATAACAGATACTATGGTAAGACCATGAGAAATGCTGTTAGAAAGCTTCGTGCAACTACAGACAAAGCTGAAGCAGTTGCAATGTATCCGGGCATTACAAAGATGTTGGATAAGTTGGCTAAAGTGAACATTATTCACAAAAATAAAGCTAACAATCTGAAATCTAAGCTCGCTCTTTATATCAACAAGCTCGCTTAATACATAGGAATTTAACAATTCTATATAGCATCAGGCTGAACTTTTAAGTTTGGCCTTTACTGCGTATAGACACTTGACTATCAAGTCTATCGTAAAAGTACAGAATCCACTTTCATTCTTCATTTTTCACGGTTTATTCTTCGCCAAGTCGACAAATTTCACTATATTTGCTCTGTTATTAAAGTTAGAAAGGCAATTATGAGCGAAGAACAAATCACTCCCAATAACGGGTCTTATTCTGCGGATAGTATCCAAGTATTGGAAGGTCTTGAAGCAGTGAGAAAACGCCCTGCGATGTACATCGGTGACATCAGTATAAAGGGACTTCACCATTTGGTATACGAAATCGTTGACAACTCTATCGACGAAGCTTTGGCCGGCTATTGCGACCATATCGAAGTAACGATCAACGAAGACAATTCAATCACAGTACAGGACAACGGACGCGGCATTCCGGTCGACTATCATGAAAAAGAAAAGAAGTCGGCACTGGAAGTAGCAATGACCGTCCTACACGCCGGAGGTAAATTCGACAAAGGTTCCTATAAAGTATCCGGAGGTTTGCACGGTGTAGGTATGTCTTGTGTAAACGCGCTGTCTACTCACATGACTACGCAAGTATTCCGCAACGGTAAGATCTACCAGCAGGAATATGAAATAGGCAAACCGCTATATTCGGTAAAGGAAGTCGGTACTGCCGACATTACGGGAACCCGCCAGCAGTTTTGGCCGGATGATACCATTTTTACAGAAACGGTATATGATTACAAGATCTTGGCTTCACGACTACGCGAGCTGGCTTACTTGAACGCCGGCCTGCGTATCACGCTGACAGATCGCCGGGTAGTGAATGAGGACGGTAGCTTCAAAAGTGAACAGTTCTATTCGGAAGAAGGACTGAGAGAATTTGTACGTTTCATCGAGTCTTCACGCGAACACTTGATTAATGACGTGATTTACCTGAACTCCGAAAAACAGGGAATCCCCATTGAAGTAGCAATCATGTACAATACAGGGTTCTCGGAAAACGTTCACTCTTACGTTAATAATATCAATACGATTGAAGGTGGTACGCACCTCGCCGGTTTCCGCCGTGCACTGACCCGTACACTGAAAAAATATGCCGAAGACAGCAAGATGTTGGAAAAGGTAAAAGTAGAAATCTCGGGAGACGACTTCCGCGAAGGTCTAACTGCTGTTATTTCCGTAAAAGTAGCTGAACCTCAGTTTGAGGGACAAACGAAAACGAAGTTGGGTAACAACGAAGTCATGGGTGCCGTAGACCAGGCCGTAGGTGAAGTTTTGTCATACTACCTGGAAGAACATCCGAAGGAAGCAAAAACGATTGTAGACAAAGTGATCCTGGCTGCTACAGCACGCCACGCAGCAAGAAAAGCCCGTGAAATGGTACAACGTAAATCTCCGATGTCCGGTGGTGGTTTGCCGGGTAAGCTGGCAGACTGTTCGGATAAAGATCCGTCAAAATGCGAGTTATTCCTCGTCGAGGGTGATTCGGCAGGTGGTACCGCCAAGCAAGGACGTAACCGTACGTTCCAGGCAATCCTTCCGCTTCGCGGTAAGATTCTGAATGTTGAGAAAGCGATGTATCACAAAGCGCTGGAAAGTGACGAAATCCGTAACATCTATACCGCATTGGGTGTCACTATCGGAACCGAGGATGACAGTAAAGAGGCCAATATTGAAAAACTGCGTTACCACAAGATTATCATCATGACCGATGCCGATGTCGATGGTTCTCACATCGACACACTGATTATGACGTTCTTCTTCCGCTATATGCCGCAGATCATTCAAAACGGTTATCTGTACATCGCTACTCCCCCGCTCTATCTCTGCAAAAAGGGTAAAGTAGAAGAATATTGCTGGACAGATGCACAACGCCAGAAGTTTATTGATACTTACGGCGGCGGTTCGGAAAATGCAATCCATACACAACGTTACAAAGGTTTGGGTGAAATGAATGCCCAACAGTTGTGGGAAACAACTATGGACCCTGAAAACCGTATGCTGAAACAAGTGAATATCGATAACGCTGCAGAAGCTGACTACATCTTCTCTATGTTAATGGGTGAAGACGTAGGACCACGCCGAGAGTTTATTGAAGAAAACGCAACGTATGCGAATATCGATACATAATATTAATTTTACGTTTTTATAAACCAACCTCACATCTTACAACGAGGAAACGCCGATGGAGAAGGAGCATCCTTCGATCGGCGTTTTTCTTTATCCATATCTTAATAAAGACTAAAGACAGTAACATTTTCAGTGCTAAATCACTATATTGCAAAAAACATAGAAAACAGTAGCTATGAAGATGAAAACTACTAACCCGTTATTCGCAAAGATCAGACTATTTCTTATTGTCCTGACATTGTGCGTTATCGTTACCTGCATCTTTCTGGTCATCATTCATCCGGAAGCATGGATAGCACCAGTATGTGTAATGGCCGTAGCACTATGCATCTTGCTGTATCAGGTATTTGGCACACGTAAGAAATAGGAAGTTTAGATAAAATGTTGCTTTTTCAATTCTTCGGCAACAGCTTCAAGTTCTTTGTACCATTCTTCACCGAATTTACGAATCAAAGGTTCTTTCAGAAATTTATAGACAGGGACATTCTCTTTTTTTCCTAACAGAACCGCAGCCTTGCATACATCCCAACGATGATAATTCACCGCTTTATAAGGTCCGTAATCTCCAATGCGAATAGGATAAAGATGACATGATATCGGTTTATAGAAATCTGTTTTCCCTTCCCGGAAAGCTTTTTCAATAGCACAGTAGCAACATCCTTTCTCGTCATAACAAGTAAAGACGCAGTCTTTGTTATTTACAATAGAAGTTACCAAGTCTCCTTCCTGGTCAGTATATACCACCCCCTGCTTTTCTATCACCGCACGCGCTTCCGGAGCCAGTTCATCCCAGATAACCGGCAACACTTCCTCCAGTTTCATCACTTCATCCAGTTCTACCGGTGCTCCGGCATCTCCCTCAATGCAACATTCACCTTTACAGGCATCCAAGTTACAAAGAAATTTCTCCTGAAGTACATCAAGCGATACAACTACATCATTAATCTGAATCATAAAACTTATGTGAGACAAAAAGGGCGGAGTTCTACTCCGCCCTCCCAGTTATAGAAATCTAAATTACTTAATCAAAACATTCCCGTTCATTTCAGCCGGAGCTTCCAGTCCCATAATCTTCAGGATAGTTGGAGCAACGTCTGCCAGACGGCCATCTTCTACTTTCGCAGCTTTGTTTTCTGTTACGTAAACACAAGGAACCGGATTCAAAGAGTGGGCAGTATTCGGAGTACCGTCTTCATTCAAAGCATGGTCAGCATTACCATGGTCAGCGATAATGATTGCTTCGTAATCCCGTGCTTTAGCGGCTTCGATTACATCTTTCACACAAGCATCAACAGCAACAACAGCTTTTTCGATTGCTTCGTAAATGCCGGTATGACCTACCATATCACCGTTAGCAAAGTTTACTACGATGAAGTCATATTTGTTTTCATTGATAGCAGCCACCAGTTTGTCTTTTACTTCGTAAGCGCTCATTTCCGGCTTCAAGTCGTAAGTAGCAACTTTCGGAGACGGAACAAGAATACGGTCTTCGTTATCGTACGGAGTTTCACGGCCACCGTTGAAGAAGAATGTTACGTGAGCATACTTTTCTGTTTCTGCAATATGGAGTTGATTCAGTCCCTTAGCAGCAAGGTATTCACCCAACGTATTAGAAACGTTTTCTTTATCGAATAAGATGTGTACACCTTTGAAAGAAGCGTCATACGGAGTCATACAGTAATATTGCAGTCCCGGGATTGTACGCATACCAGCTTCCGGCATATCTTGTTGAGTCAATACTACTGTCAACTCTTTCGCACGGTCGTTACGGTAGTTGAAGAAGATTACTACATCTCCTTCTTTGATTGTTCCGTCGAAATTAGCATTTACAATCGGTTTGATAAATTCGTCTGTCACGCCTTCATCATAAGATTCCTGCATTGCCTGAACCATATCGGCAGCTTTCTTACCTTCACCTTTTACTAACAAATCATAGGCTTCTTTCACACGTTCCCAACGTTTGTCACGGTCCATAGCATAATAACGGCCGATGATTGAAGCAATCTTTCCTGCTGACTTTTCACAGTGCGCAGATAGTTCTTCGATAAAACCTTTACCGCTCTTCGGATCAGTGTCACGACCATCCATAAAGCAGTGGATGAATGTATTGTCAATATTATATTCTTTAGCGATGTCGCAAAGTTTGAAGAGATGAACGAGTGAGCTATGTACGCCACCGTTAGAAGTCAGCCCCATAAAGTGAACATTCTTTCCATTTTCTTTTGCATAAGAAAAAGCAGCGACAATCTCAGGATTCTTCAGAATACTATTATCAGCGCAAGCACGGTTGATTTTTACTAAATCCTGATAAACCACACGTCCGGCACCGATATTCAAGTGACCGACTTCCGAGTTACCCATTTGTCCGTCGGGCAAACCTACGTTTTCACCGCTTGCCTGAAGCTGGGAATGAGGGTAAGTATTCATCAGATAATCCCAATAAGGAGTGGGAGTGTTGAAGATTACGTCGTCTTTCTTTTGGTCGCCTAATCCCCAACCGTCGAGGATCATTAAAAGGGCTTTCTTACTCATAATATTTCAATATTTAAATTATCACTCTGATTTTCCGGCTGCAAAGGTACAAAAAAGATGATTACCTGAACGTTTAATCTATGTTAAGTTGCAGAGTAAAAGAATACAAGGCTATGGATATTTTCCTTACTTTGTAAGGATAGTATTAAACACGTTCATCAAAAAACTATTATTATGAAAGCAACCTTATTCTGCATTTTACTTGTATTATCGGGCATACTAAGTGCACAAACAATCGACAATCCTCCTTTCAAAGCCCGTTCGGGAAGTATCTCCAACATTACCCGCATAGAACGTACTCCAGAAAGTACACGAGTATACATACATGCTATTTTTCGTCCGCACTGGTGGATTAAAGAAAAAGGTACAAGTTACCTGGAAGATGCAACCACCGGAAAGAAATATAAGTTTAAAGGTGCAGAAGGTATCGAAATCAATAAAGAAGTATATATGCCTGATTCCGGTGAAAAAGACTACGTGCTTATTTTCGAACCCCTGCCTGAAGAAACTCAAACGATCCACCTTCTCAGCCCGACTAATTATGAAGGGAATACATACGATATTTCCTTGATTCCGCAGAAAGGAAAGAATACTCCTCCACTAGCTGCCGTCAAGGGTAACTGGTTCAAGACAGACGGCTCCGGTCAGTGGGAATACGGAATTTACGATTCAATCACGATCATGAATAATCGGATATACACCAATGAAAGTATCCGCAAGAAAGGGAAACGAATTGAGATGACCGTTAAAGACAAACAAAATGGGACTATCCGTACATTGTTGATAACCCCGCAAAAGAGTGGCAACTGTATTATAAAAACAGCCCAAACAAATGAATTATCGTATACCCGCCAAAAGGCTGCCATAAGCACAATAGAGCCGGACAATGGTTTTCAACAGTTCTTCCGTAAAGATACCGCCTGTCTGCAAGGATATATCGATGGCTACGACCCGCGTTTGGGATTCGAGACAGGACTTGTTTATCTATCAAATGAACTCACCCGTGAAGATTATCCTACTGTTGTGCAAATAGATAAAGACGGAAGTTTTACATGCAAGTTCGTTATTCATCATCCGGTAGAGCAATCATTAACCCTCAACAATAACTGGATTCCATTCTATATTGAGCCTGGACAAACTCTCACCATGTACATTGACTGGGAAGCAATCATGGCTCGAAGCCGTGCACGCGATCATTATTTTCCGATTAACAATATAGCATATATGGGACCGACAGCTCCCTTCTCCTATATACTATCCGATTTTAGCAAGTCTATTCCTTATCGGTACGAAGATTTATCCAAATCACAAAAGACACTTACTCCCAACCAATACAAGGAACACATGAGACCTATCATCGCACAATGGAAACATATTGCCGATTCCGTATGCCGGGTCTACCACCCCTCCCTGAAGGCAGTTTGCCTGATTAAAAACAAGGTAAAACTGCAAACAGGAAATGCATTCTTCGATTTTGCAATGAGCAGGGATTATTATGCCAAACAAGATACGGCCAATCAAGCCTTAAAAGTAAAGGAAGATGATTCGTATTACGATTTCCTAAAAGAGATGCCACTTGACGATAAAACAATTCTCGCAGATGAGAAAGCGGACGTCTTCACCAATCGCTTTGAATTTATGGCTCCCCTCCAAAAAGCTTATTCGGACGAAGTCGAAGGATCGGTGGAGATTCCTTTTACTTACCCAGAAAAGCCTCTCTTGACATTCCTGAAAGAAAAAGGAGTGAAACTTAATGCTGAACAAGAAGCGATAAGGCAAAAACAGGAAAAACTTGCCGGACAAGAAATAAAAATAACGCTTGCAGAACTTCAAGAAGATGACAGGAAGACCAGTGCTCTATTTAAACAAGAAGAAAAACTGGTAAAAGAATACATGGACTATATCAATAAACAGAAACCTTCTCAAAAAGAAAAGTCACAGCAAGAAGAAGATAGGGCCAGCATAGCAATGGAACAGAAATATGAAGAGAAGAAAAATGCCATTATCGCCCGGCTATGCAATACTCCCAATCCTCTGCTCTGGCAAATAGCCAAAGTACGCCGTCTCACTTATGACCTACAAAATATAAAAACAAAAACAATTGCCCGTGAATATATAGACAGCCTCAAGCAAGAATTTACTGCCCCCTTCTTAGTTGCCGAAACTGAACAATTGTTTGAAAATGCTTATCCTTCGGAAGATGCTAAATCATACCAACTCCCGGAAGGCAAAGCAACCGACATTTTCCGCAATATCATCAAGAATCATCCGGGAAAAGTACTATTTGTTGACTTTTGGGCCACTAGCTGCGGGCCTTGCCGTAGCGGAATAGAAGCAACAGCAGACTTGCGCAAGAAGTACAAAGATCATCCGGAGTTCCAGTTTATTTATATCACCGGAGAAAGAGAATCTCCGGCAGGAGCTTACAAACAATATGTCGAAAAGCATCTGAAAGGAGAAGCAAGTTATTATGTCACCGGAACGGAATATAATTACCTGCGCCAACTTTTCCATTTCAACGGCATTCCTCATTACGAACTCGTAGAGAAAGACGGCAGTATCTCCAATGAAAAATTAAGTAGTTACAGTATCGGACAATATTTGAAGAAACGTTTCGGTACTTCCGAACCTTCGGAAACAGAGCAGCACGCAGAGTAAGTGCGGACTGCAAACAGTAGAAATTCGAAAAAAACGGTGCAAAAGAATGGAAGCCAGCTTGATTTTCCGTACCTTTGCACCGCTTTTACATTAAAATCATAGAAATATGGACGATTCAAACCCGCGAACGTGCACAACTAGTATTAATTAAAGCGAACAGAGTCATTGAAATCTGATGTCTCTGCTCGTGCTAAACAAACGAAAGGAGACAATAAGATGAGAACGTATCTTTATTGTGAGGCCGGCTTTGTGGAAAAAGCACAATGGCTTCCTAATAGCTGGGTAAACGTAGTATGCCCGAACAATGATGACTTTGAATTTCTGACTAAAACACTCAACGTACCCGAATCATTTCTTGATGACATAGCCGACACGGATGAACGTCCGCGTACGGATACGGAAGGTAACTGGCTGTTAACGATCCTGCGTATCCCTGTGCAAAACAAGCAGAACGGAAGCCTGCCTTTCGCCACTGTACCTATCGGCATAATCACAAACAACGAGATTATAGTATCCGTATGTTATCATAACACCGATTTACTACCGGATTTCATCGAACATACCCGTAGGAAAGGTATTGTAGTCCGTAATAAACTCGATCTGATTCTCCGGTTGATTTACTCTTCCGCCGTATGGTTCCTGAAATATCTAAAACAAATCAATATAGATATCAGTGCAGCAGAGAAGGAGTTGGAACGCAGCATCCGTAATGAAGACCTGCTCCGTCTGATGAGATTGCAGAAAACCTTGGTTTACTTCAACACCTCCATTCGTGGCAATGAAGTGATGATAGGTAAACTTAAGACTATTTTCCAGGATACGGATTTTCTGGATAAAGAGTTAGTGGAAGACGTTATCATCGAATTGAAACAAGCACTCAATACGGTGAACATTTACAGCGACATTCTCACTGGGACAATGGACGCCTTCGCCTCCATTATCTCAAACAATGTGAACACTATCATGAAACGTATGACCAGCTTGTCTATCGTCTTAATGCTCCCTACATTGATTGCCAGTTTTTATGGCATGAACGTAGATATTCATCTGGAAGAAGTGCCCTTTGCTTTTTCTTTGATTGTACTCTTCTCTATCGGATTGTCCACGCTGGCGTTTGTGATATTCAGAAAGATCAAATGGTTCTAACATACAACAGCCTGTCATCTACTATTGAGTAAATGACAGGCTGTAATTTAATAATACGTTTTTTCTTCTATAGAGAATTAATTAAAAGAGAATGTTTAGAGAGAGAAATTATTTTTTATCCTTGTTTACTTTTTCTTCCACCCAACGGAATAGAAACTCCAACAAATCCATTAACAGTGTTAGAGTTCTTTCCTAAGAACATATAGTCGGTTCCGAGGAACAACGGCCCTAATTTCAGACCAAGACCGAAAGATTTTCCTGCTGACTGAATGGCAGAATAGCTAAGTGCAACGTTAAACCAGCTTTTCGGACGATAATTTGCAGAGAATGTCAACTCTGTAAGAGCGTCAGGTTGTACAAAACGAGTGGTAGACAATACACCAACAGCTAATTTATTATTGAAGAAACCGTATTCTGCACCCAACACCAATGTAGAAGCCAGACGGGACTTACGAGATTCTTTTGCATCACCTACTTCGAGTTGCAACATATCATAGTCGAGTACATCACCGTTAGTTACACGATCCATATACCCTTGAGTATCATCCTGCAACTGCTTTACTGCATTCATCACAGATGTTTCAGGATTAGCGGGATCGACCATTGCTGCATAAGTACTTCCTTTAATATCAATAGGATCCGGATTGGCTGACGCAATCTTCGTACTTGATTTTGACCAAGAGATAAAACCTAAGTCAAGAATAGATGCAGATACAGTCAGATTATCCAATATTTTATAAGAAGCACCCAAATCAATACCAAAACCGTAACCAGCGATACCCAATTTGCCACTATCAAATTCGAAGTCTGTTACATAATCCTTACCCTCTTCTTCTTGTAATTCCAAACCTTTGAAAGAACTCTTCAATTCTGCACCAACATTCAAATTTGCATGGTAATTATCAAATTTTGCTTTCAATTCAGTAGCTTGTTTAATAGCTTCTTCTGGGCTTAAGCCACTCCAATAATTTCCATCTGACCACTTTGCAATCTCTGCATCACTGGGCAGATTAGCACTCATTGCCACATTTTTGAGTTTTAACTCCATATTACCGATACCCAACAAAGCTTTCACTCTGGCACCGACTGTCAAACGACTGTTAATCTGACGTGAGAGTCCTAAACCAATTTCAGTATAAGCATTGATATTCAATTGCTGACCACTGATATCATAGTTACTGTTTCTCCAGTTTTCTTCAACAGTCTCCATCTCATTCAGGAAAGTGAACATAGATTTAGTCAAGTTCGCACCAATATCAGTACGAAGACCAATGTTGAACGACCAGAAGTTCTTTCCTTTGTACCAACCGGCAGAAAGGATTTCCGTACTAAAGTTCACATTCAACTTATTGTTATCTTTCAGCCGGTTCATGAAATCCGGTTTCGTATAGAAATCATCTCCGTCATCAATAATATCAATAATATCCTGATATCCTAATGAAGTAGACCCCACAGTTGCATTAACTGCACCAATCACCGGAAGATTGAAGTAACCTTTAGTCGGCGTCAAAGCCGGATTCAGCTGTTGACGATAATGCGTACCTTCCATAAAATAAGAAGTACGCAAGAACTGTGCATTTGCAGGAAGTGCACAAACTAACATAATGAAAAATACCCCAATGAGCTTAGTAGAGCTTAGTAGCTTGTTCGTTGCCATGATTTTAAACTTTTTAATTCTTATTATTGTTTGCAAATATATAGCATTTCAATAACAATTAAAAGCACGAAGCAACACTTTTTTAGCCTAAACAGAACAATTCAAGCACTAAACAGGCTAAAATCGTGCTTATACTGCAAAAAAATGTAGAAAATATAATTTAAGAAAGGAACAACGGGAATTAAAAGTCCAAAGAAAGTTGTTCACCTCCCAACAAATTGAACGTCATCCGATGATAAGGAGTTGTTCCATGTTCGGCAATGGCGGCACGGTGTTTTTTGGTAGGATACCCTTTATTACGGTTCCAGTCATAATAGGGATACTCTTCGTGGAGACGGTTCATATAATCATCACGATACGTTTTGGCCAGAATAGATGCAGCAGCTATCGAAAGGTATTTTCCGTCGCCTTTGATTACCGTGGTATGCGGGATACCGGGATATTTATTGAACCGGTTTCCGTCAATGAGCAGGTGTTCGGGACGGGTGGACAGTTGATCGACAGCACGATGCATGGCCAGGAAAGAAGCACGCAGGATATTTATCTCATCTATCTCTTCGGGTGAAACGATACCCACCGCCCATGCTATCGCTTCACGTTCTATTACCTCACGCAGGGCATAACGTTGTTTCTCCGTCAGTTGCTTGGAGTCATTCAGTAACTCATTCTTAAAATCTTTCGGAAGAATGACGGCAGCAGCATAGACAGAACCCGCCAAACAGCCGCGGCCTGCCTCATCGCATCCTGCTTCTATCAGATTCTCATTTAAATAAGGTAATAGCATCTTTATCGTTTTTATCTCTGCAAAGGTAAATGAAATAAAAAAGGAGACCTAGATTCCGGTCTCCATTTTCTTATCTTTTTAACACAAAATCCTTAGAACAGACTCCAGGCAACCGTAAGTCCTGCCATTACAATGGCTACCATGCTCATAAGCTTTATCAATATATTCAAGCTCGGACCGGAGGTATCTTTAAACGGGTCGCCCACCGTATCGCCCACCACCGTTGCCTTATGAACCTCACTTCCTTTTCCTCCGAAATTGCCTTCTTCCACATATTTCTTTGCATTATCCCAGGCACCACCGGCATTTGCCATAAAGATAGCGAGCACGAAACCGCTGCTCAAACCACCGATCAACAAACCAAGCACACCGGGAACACCGAAGACAAGTCCCGTAAAGATAGGGGCAATGATAGCAATCAATGAAGGAACCACCATTTCGCGCTGTGCCCCCTTCGTAGAGATTTCCACACAACGTTCGTAGTCCGGTTCCGCTTCTCCCGTCAGGATACCTTTTATTTCACGGAACTGACGGCGCACTTCGTCCACCATGTGTCCTGCCGCACGTCCCACGGCATTCATGGTCAGCCCGCAGAACAGGAAAGCCATCATAGAACCGAGGAACATCCCCGAAAGTACCTTCGGATTCATCAGGTTCACTTCATAATAGTTCATGAAGTCAATGAAAGTAGCATTTGCCACACTGATTGTATTTCCGTCCGAGAAAGTCAGATCCATATTGCCGAGACGAGTCAGTCCGATACGTATTTCTTCAATATAAGAAGCGAGCAAAGCCAATCCCGTCAAGGCAGCAGAACCAATCGCAAAACCTTTTCCGGTTGCGGCAGTCGTGTTTCCGAGAGAATCGAGCGCATCGGTACGTTTGCGAACTTCTTCACCCAAGCCGGACATTTCTGCGTTTCCGCCTGCGTTATCCGCAATCGGGCCGTAAGCGTCCGTTGCCAAAGTGATTCCCAGCGTAGAAAGCATACCGACGGCAGCAATGCCGATTCCGTACAACCCCATACCGATATTGGCAAAATCGCCGGCAGCAGCCAGTAGATAAGAAGCAATGATACCCACCACAACTGCAATAACGGGGATAGCCGTAGAAAGCATTCCCAGACCGATGCCGGAAATGATGACCGTAGCAGGTCCCGTCTTCCCGCTTTCACTCAACTTCTGAGTAGGACGATAGGATTGGGAAGTATAATATTCAGTAGAACGGCCTATCACAATGCCGACAAGCAGGCCGACAACCACCGCACAGGAGATCCAAACCCAGTTCTGCAACTGCAAAAGCCACAGGATAAAGAAAGTAGCAACGACGATAAGTACAGAACTGAGGTTTGTACCGAACGCCAGCGAACCAAGCAGATCTTTCATCTTCGCATTCTCTTTGGTACGGACGGCGAAGATACCTATAATAGAAAGGATAATCCCGACAGCCGCAATCAACATCGGAGCAATAACCGCTTTGAACTGCATAGCCGTGTCCGAAGAATGAATAAAGGCGGCAGCACCAAGCGCGGCAGTTGCCAGGATCGAACCGCAATAAGATTCGTACAAGTCGGCTCCCATGCCGGCCACGTCACCCACGTTGTCACCTACGTTATCGGCAATAGTGGCAGGGTTGCGCGGGTCGTCTTCGGGGATTCCGGCCTCTACCTTACCTACAAGGTCGGCCCCCACATCGGCAGCTTTCGTATAGATACCACCGCCGACACGGGCGAAGAGTGCCTGAGTGGAGGCCCCCATACCGAAAGTAAGCATGGTGGTAGTGATTACACAGAGTTTATGAGTCGGTGTCAGTGCGTCAGCAGGAATCACTTCGTTCAGCAACAAATACCAGAAAGAAATGTCGAGCAGGCCGAGACCGACTACGACAAGTCCCATTACCGCACCGCTCCGAAAGGCAATCCTCAATCCGGCATTCAGCGAACCGCGTGCCGCATTGGCTGTACGGGCTGATGCATAAGTTGCCGTTTTCATCCCCAGAAAACCGGAAAGGCCGGAAAAGAAACCACCCGTCAGGAAAGCGATAGGCACCCAAGCATTCTGAACGTGGAAACCGTAGGCCATGATTGAAAACAAAATGACCAGCCCCAGAAACACCCAGCCTACAATCTTGTATTGCTGTTTCAGGTAAGACATAGCGCCTTTGCGCACAGCAGCGGCAATTTTTATCATTTGGGGAGTACCTTCACTCTCCTTCATCATTTGCTTATGGAAGTAATAAGCAAAGCAGAGGGCTAACACGGAAGCGACCGGAACCAGCCAGAAAAGAATGCTATCCATAGGATTAATTTTTAAAGGGTTTACGGAGGCTAAAAGTATGAAAATCAAACGAAAAAAGCAAGTAAGTAAGATTATTTTTTGAACAGTAGATGTACTCACTTTAATTGCCATGTCATTCCCCTCTTTCCGGCAAGCAGCTTGTCGGAGGGTTTGTTAAGTGGGACTTTATGGGAAGAGAAGCCGGTATAGTTCGATTGGAATACCGGTATAGTTAGGTTGGAGCACCGCTTTAGTTAGTCTGCCACGGCTGTGGAGAGTATTCGTCACACCCGTGGTAATATCTCGTCACGCTTGTGGAAAGAACTCTCCACGGCCGTGGCAAATTAACTAAAGCGGTATTCCGACAGAACAATACCTACCGGATAACAGATGTATAGCGGGTGTATAAGCTATGTTTAACGGTGACTTATTTACCGTAGAATTTAGCATCAGCATCAAAATCTGGCCCGTACATCATAAATTATCATTATCTTTGAGCGTTTTTATGCCTGTAAGCTAACTAATACCCAATAATTATTATTCAAAACAACATGAAGAAACTATTTCTACTACTAATGGCTTTGTTTACCTTGGCACAAGTGAAAGCCCAGGAAAAGAGTGTTATCCAAATCTCAACGGACAACACAGACCTAATCCTTCAAGTAGCCCCTAACGGCCGACTTTATCAGGCTTATCTGGGTGACAAACTACTAAATGAGCAAGATATCAAGCACTTTTCGCCTTATGTAAAAGGTGGCAGTGACGGCAGTGTTTCTACACGCGGCTGGGAAGTCTATCCGGGTTCCGGTGCCGAAGACTATTTCGAACCGGCTGTGGCTATCACTCACAGCGACGGAAATCCAAGTACGATTCTCCGCTATGTATCTTCCGAGCAGAAGGCCGTGACAGGGGGAACAGAGACAATTATCAACCTCAAAGACGACCAATATCCGGTAGAGGTAACTCTGCACTACATCGCTTATCCGAAAGAAAACGTCATCAAGACATGGAGCGAAATCAAGCACAACGAGAAGAAACCCGTCACCCTGTGGCGCTATGCTTCCACAATGCTTTATTTCTCCGACTCCAAGTATTTCCTAACCGAGTTCAGCGGCGACTGGGCCAAAGAAGCTCAAATGAGCAGCCAGCAGTTACAGTTCGGAAAGAAAGTAATCGACACCAAGTTGGGCAGCCGTGCCGCCATGCATACACATCCGTTCTTCGAACTGGGATTCGGACAATCGGCACAGGAAACACAAGGCCGCGTGATGCTGGGTACGATCGGCTGGACCGGTAACTTCCAGTTTACATTCGAAGTAGACAACGTTGGTAACCTGCGCGTAATCCCTGCCATCAACCCTTATGCATCTGATTATGAATTGAAAGCGAACGAAGTATTCACGACTCCCGAATTTATGTTCACTTTCAGCAATAACGGAACGGGCGAGGCCAGCCGCAACCTTCACGCCTGGGCTCGCAACTATCAGCTGAAAGACGGACAAGGTGACCGCCTCTCCCTACTGAACAACTGGGAAAACACTTACTTCAAATTCGACGAACAACTCCTTTCCGAACTAATGAAAGAGGCCAAACATCTTGGGGTAGATATGTTCCTGCTCGATGACGGCTGGTTTGGCAACAAGCATCCGCGCAACAGCGACAATGCCGGACTAGGCGATTGGGAAGCAATGAAATCCAAACTGCCCGGCGGTATCCCTGCTCTTGTGAAATCCGCTAAAGAAGCCGGAGTGAAGTTCGGCATCTGGATTGAGCCGGAAATGGTCAACCCGAAAAGCGAACTCTTTGAAAAGCACCCCGACTGGGCTATCACCCTGCCGAACCGCAAGACTTATTACTATCGTAACCAACTGGTTCTCGACCTCAGCAACCCGAAAGTGCAGGACTTTGTGTTCGGCGTAGTCGACAACATCCTGACTGAGAATCCGGAAGTTGCCTATTTCAAGTGGGACTGCAACTCACCGATCACCAACGTCTATTCTCCCTACCTGAAAAACAAACAGGGACAACTTTATATCGACCATGTACGCGGCATATACAATGTACTCAAACGTGTGAAAGAGAAATATCCCAATACACCGATGATGCTCTGCTCCGGTGGCGGCGCACGTTGCGACTACGAGGCCCTGAAATATTTCACAGAATTCTGGTGCAGTGACAATACCGACCCGATAGAACGTCTGTTTATCCAATGGGGATTCTCACAAATCTTCCCTTCCAAAGCGATGTCTGCACACGTGACTAGCTGGAACAAGAAGACAAGCGTGAAATTCCGTACCGATGTAGCCAGTATGTGTAAACTGGGCTTCGACCTCGGACTGAAAGAGTTGAATGCGGACGAACTGACTTACTGCCAGAATGCAGTTGCTAACTGGACACGTTTGAAGAAAGTGATTCTGGACGGCGACCAATACAGACTGGTCTCTCCTTATGACGGCAACCACATGTCCGTGATGTACACCGCACCGGATAAGAACAAGGCTGTGCTTTATACTTATGACATTCATCCGCGCTATGCTGAGAAACTGCTTCCGGTGAAACTTCAGGGATTGGATCCGAGTAAGAGGTATAAGGTGAAAGAAATCAACCTGATGCCGAATAAGAAGTCGAATCTGGGCGCTAACGAGAAAACTTATTCCGGCGACTATCTGATGAAAATAGGTATCAACGCCTTCACTACCAATCAGGCTTTCAGCCGTGTGATTGAGCTGACTGCGGAATAAGAGACAACTTCCCATTTCGCAGGCAACCTGTCCTTCTCGAGAGGTCAATCAGGTTGTCTGCGAAAAATTTCTTTTAAAAAGTGAGGAGTAAAACCGACTTCTCCCATTATGGTAATGTCACTGCTTGATAAATAGGGCCAACAATATAAGCAGTAATATTAATTTTAATCCAAAGAACATTACCATGAAAAACTCCGGATATTGTTTAAGCCTCATCTGCCTCTTTATATCGTTGTGCATATACGGATGTAAAGATAACGCGGAAGAAAGTATAACGGAAATCTTTGAAATCGCGACAGAAGATCTGATACAGAACTTCAGTAAAGATGCAGCAAACGTCAGCATCTCTATCACCACAAACTTAAACGTAGATAATTGGGAAGCGAAGGTTACTGATAAATGGCTCAGAGCCACACAATTCAAAAACAGTCTGAAAATATCAGTAGACGCCAATATCGGTTCGAACAGACGTACCGCCAACGTTAAAGTATCCTCTGCAACTAAACATTATACCATTACAGTCACCCAATATTCCGCCAGTGACATTGTAATCGAAGAAGATATACAGGTAAAACCCTACGCCGGTAAGGCGAGCGAAGAGGAAACGGACCCGGATCGGAGCATCGAGCATTCCTTTGATGATAAATTTATTGCCGACGGCGGAGTACCTTACCACAGTAAATGGGGACAATCGGCCGATTTCCCGGTTATCCTGGAATACTATTTCGAGGGTAATACGGATATTGATTATTTCATCTATCACACTAATTCAGGAAACGGCACATTCGGGAAATTTAACGTATATACGCAGACGAAAGAAAACACGGAATACGTGCATCAGGGAAGCTATGACTTCAATATGCGCAACTCTCCCTCCATTGCCTCACTCAAAACTCCGGTAAAAGCCACCAAAGTAAAGTTTGAGGTTCATAGCGGGAAAAACGGATATGTCAGTTGTGATGAAATGCAGTTCTTCAAAAAGAACAAGAAAAACACTCTCGAAGAACAGTTGCTGACTGTCTTTACAGATATTACCTGTTCCGAAATAAAACCTGATGTCACGCAAGAGCAGATAGAAGCATTACCCGAATTCTTCATACAAACGGCATCGGCTTTAAAAGACGATAGTTATAATAAATGGGAAAAGGAATTCCGGATACGGGAATATTGTCCTTACAGCTCCGCCGACGAATGGGCGGATAAGCTGATGACGAGGAAATACGGAGATCTCGACAATCCTACAGGAATCTATGTGAACGAAGGAGATGAGGTAGTCGTACTGGTAGGAAACACTCACGGGCAAAGTATTTCAATCCAGAATATCGGGGAAGAAACAAGCAAAGGTTATGCACAAACTTCTGTCAACGGTGATATCTATCCCCTGAAGGAAGGAGTCAACAAACTGACAGCCAAGCAAACAGGTATGTTGTTTGTAATGTACAATACGAACATACAAAACCCCGATGCACAACCGATTAAAATCCATATCCCGTTAGGCGGAGGCAAAGTATGCGGATTCTTTTCCTTAAAAGAGCATCAGACCAATGAGAAATACAAGGAGTTAATAGACAAAGCCGACTATAAATATTTCTGTGTCATCGGCAACGCCATCATCCTCTATTTTCATCATAAGCAACTGAAAGCAGCAGTGCCGTATGATATCCTGTCAGCTATCGAACTTTGGGACAATATGATCCAATGGCAACAAGAATTGATGGGTATTGAAGACGTATACCCCAAACAAATGAATAATCATATTTTTGCCATATCTCCCGAAGGCGGATATATGTGGGCTTCAGAAGGCAGGATAGGATTTGTATATACCGTTCTGGGGGATATCCTGCGCAAATCTTATCTTATGGCCTCCAGAAATTCCTGGGGACCGGCACACGAGATCGGTCATGTACACCAAGGTGCCATTAACTGGGCCAGCACAACAGAGTCCTCCAACAATTTATTCTCCAATTACACGATTTATAAGTTCGGTCAGAACTGTTCCCGAGGGACAGAACTGGCTGTACCGGAATATGCGGCTAACGTCAAGAAAGCCACATTGGTATTCAGAAGATGTGTAGAAAATAAAGCCTGGTGCGACTTTGGAACCGACTATCAGGGAGAGGACCCGGAAATGCATGCACGCATGAACTGGCAATTATGGAATTACTATCATCGCTGCGGATATAATCCCCAATTCTTCCCTACTCTTTTCAAATTGATGCGCGAAAACCGTGTATCAACCCAAGACCCGGGAGAAAATCAAATGATGTATGCCAGAATGGCTTGCCGGGCTGCTAACGAGAACCTGACAGATTTCTTTGAAAGGTGGGGGTTCTTTGTCCCGATCTCTATGAAGGTCAACCAATACGGTACGTACAATTACATTGTCACGGACGCCATGATTAAGGAAACGAAAGAATTTATGAAGCAGTTTCCGGCTCCCAAACACGCTTTCTACTATCTGGAAGACAGAAAGAAAGGTGACCCCGGACTCGATACGACTCCACCGGATGTCGGTTACTTCACTCAATTTGCAGAGGACATGAAAATCACCAAGCAAATTACTTATACTATATCCGGACATCAGGTGAATGTTCAAAACGGAGAACAGGCAGTAGCTTTTGAAATAAAAGAGAATGATAACCTGAAATATTTCGGTACTTCTTTCCAGTTTGAAATTCCCAATACTATTTCACCGGATCGTGTCAAATTATACGCTGTACAAGCGGACGGCGTACGAATCGAAATGACTCGTAAATAAAATCAATGATTAGTATGGCCCTATTAATCAACAGTATATATTTATAATCAATAACAATCTAAAAAAAACACCATGAGAAAAGTCTTACTATTCGTGTGCCTGTTAATGGCAGGAATGACAGTCAACGTAAACGCTGCAAAACAAAAAGCCAAGCACGTCATCTTAATCGGTATGGACGGTTGGGGGGCTTACAGTGTCCCTAAAGCGGATATCCCGGCTATCAAAAGTCTGATGACCAACGGATGTTACACACTTCATAGCCGGAGCGTACTCCCTTCTTCGAGTGCTATCAACTGGGCTTCCATGTTTATGGGAGTGGGAACAGAGTTACACGGATACACCACCTGGGGCTCGAAAACTCCGGAGATCCCTTCACGTGAGGTCAACGAACGGGGGATCGCTCCTACCATTTTTTCTGTCTTGCGCGAACAGCGTCCTAAAGCCGAAATCGGTTGTTTGTATGAATGGCCCGGAATCAAATACCTGGTAGATACGTTAGCCATGAGTTACCAATATCAGACTCCGGGATACGCCAAAGCTCCCACTGCCTTATGCGAAGCAGCCGAGAAGTATATTATTGAAAAGAAACCGGAACTGCTAGCTATCTGCTTCGAAGAACCCGACCACACCGGACATACCAAAGGGCATGACACTCCGGCCTACTATCAGATGTTGAAAGAACTGGATGGATATGTGGAACGTATCCTGCAAGCTATTAAAAAAGCCGGTATATGGGATGACACCATTATTATTATAACGGCCGACCACGGTGGTATCAAAACCGGGCATGGCGGCAAGACACTGAGGGAAATGGAGATTCCATTTATTATTTCCGGCAAGAATGTCCGCAAAGGCATGGAAATCAAAGAAAGTATGATGCAATATGACACTGCGGCAATGATTGCCTATATACTAGGGCTGAAGCAGCCTCAATCTTGGATTGGACGTCCGGTAAAGACGGTTTTCAAATAAGATCATTACTATAATAGTTACTTATATTACAAAAAGAATATGGATACTGCAAATCACACAAGACGGAGAAAGTCCGGCCATGTTTTCTTGCGGTATCCATATCACATAAATATCCGTTCAAACTAGTCTTCTTTTTATAGTAAACAGAAATCATCATTAGCTCTCCGATATAATTTAATTTATTTTTTATACTTTTGCCACATGTTGCTACAAAATACAACAGTTGTTAATCATTCTAGTACAATTATAACAAAGTACACAGAGTACACGTGTATGAAGGAGAGTAAAATGCATTATCAAACTAAAGAGGATGCGGAATTATGGGTTCTGCTAATCAAAGGAGACAAGCTGGCTTTAGAAATAATGTACCGGCGTTACTTTCCGCACCTGTTGAATTATGGACATACAATCTCCACAAACGAAGAATTAATAAAAGATTGTATTCAGGATCTCTTTGTCAACGTATTCAACAACTCTAAATTCCGCCCCATAGACCATGTCAAATCTTACTTATATACAGCCCTTAGAAACAATCTCGTATATAAGATGTCCTCGATGAAAGAGACGTACCAGTTAGAAAATGCAGAGTTTGAGATTCCATTGACAGATGATGAACTGGAAGGACTCTTTGCACACGACGATACTTATCTGGAAAGAAGCAAATTGCTAAAGGAGGCCTACCGGAAATTATCCGCCAATCAGCGTCATGCCGTTTATTTGTACTATATCAAAGAACTTACATGGGAGGAAGTTGCCGAAATATTAGGTATTACAGTGCACTCATCCATGAACCTGATAGGGAGAGCTATTGTCAAATTACGACGTTTATTTGAAAATAAATAATTTTTTTCCATAAAAGTGAGGAGTAAATTCGTTTTTCCCATTATAATAACAGAACAGTCGAATGATGAAAGAAGAAAAAGGAAATATTGAACAAATGAGCGAACGGTTGTTCCACTACCTTCGAAAGAGAGAAAGTTCCGCTTCCCAAGAAGCAGAAGACGAGGTATGGAGCAAAATCAGTAAGCAAATAGACAAGAAGAAGCATATTCCCGTCTATCGCTGGCTTATACCGGTGACAGCTGTTGCTGCTGCTTCTCTCCTGTTTGTATTCTGGCTGAATAATCAAGCTTATGATACGATTCATTCGGCAGATGTTCAAGAGTTTGTATCTGCTGCAAATACTCCGGAGAAACATATTGAGCTGATTACGGCTACCGGAACGAAGATAAAAGTAGATGAAAAAGCTACCGTGGCTTATGCACAAGACGGTTCTTTATTAATCGACGAGAAGAAAATCGCGCCCCGACAGAGTACCGGGGAAGGAGAAGAAGAACATCCCATGAACCAGATTATTGTACCAATGGGGAAACATATCAAATTACAATTGTCTGATGGCTCTCAACTGGATATTAATTCCGGAACGAAGGTTGTTTATCCCCAAAAGTTCAAAAAGGAATATCGGGAAATATTCGTCGAAGGAGAAATATTCATAGATGTGACTCATAAGGAAAGTAACATCCCCTTTATAGTAAAGACATCACTCTTTACTGTAAATGTGCTGGGTACTGCCTTCAACGTAAAAGCTTATAAAGAAGATACTAAAGCCGAAGTCGTATTAGTACGGGGAAAGGTGGAGGTAAAAGACAAAAAGGAACAGAATTATACGCTGATGCCTAATGAGCTGATTGCTCTGAATGAAGGAACATATACTGACAAGAAAAAAGTCAATGCGCTCGATTATATCAGCTGGATTGACGGCATTCTGACATTGAATAATCAGGCACTAAGTATAGTATTAGAGCAGTTACACCGCTATTACGGAAAAGAAATTATTTATGATACAGGTATAGAAACAATGCCGATGCACGGGAAACTTGATTTGAATGAAGGGTTACAGAAAGTATTGTCAACTATTGCCATAACGGCACCTGTTACCATAGAAGAAAAGAATAATATATATTATGTCCACATGAGAAAAGAAAACTAATTATTAATCTTAAAAACATCGAATATGCCTATGATATGAAAACACACGAAAAATCCGAATAATATTCGTAGTATTATTCGGATTAGCTAAAAACATTACCTATCAACATTAAGTAGCGTTCTTAAAATTACAAAATTATGGAAAACTGTAAATTTACTACAAGCAGGAGTGTTAAAAGATACAAATTCCTGTTTGTACTGGCAATTTTTTTATCATCTTTCTTATCTGTCTATGCAGAAGACGTCTCTAACTATGTAGAGGAAAAAACATTCACATTCAGTTTCGAGAATGTACCTCTAAAACAAGTACTGAGCCATATTGAGAAAAATAGCGAATTTATCTTCGTCTATTACGGAGAAACCATTAATCCCAACCGCAAGGTATCTATTAAAGTAACGAACCAACCAATTCGTCCGGTACTCGACAAACTATTTAAAGGTATGTCGGTAGAATATACAATAGACAACAGGCAGATTACACTCAAAAAAGTAGCTCAAAAGAAAGTTCAACCGCAAAGTTCTAAAAGAAAAACAATACAAGGATTTGTATTGGATAAGGACGAACAACCGATCACCGGGGCAACTATTAAAATTAAAGACAGCACGACAGGTGCTCTGACGGACATTGAAGGTTTCTACAAGCTTGAACTTGAGGAAGAAAATCCGGTCCTGATAGTCTCATTTATGGGATATATCACCCAAGAAGTGAAAGTCGGGAAGAAGAGTATACTCAACATCCAACTGGAAGAAGACACTAAGGCATTGGATGAGGTTGTAGTCACAGCCTTTGGTATCGGGCAGAAAAAGGAAAGTCTTGTCGGAGCTATCCAACAGATACGCCCGGAACAGCTAAGAGTACCTTCCTCACGTTTATCTTCTTCTTTTGCGGGACGTTTATCAGGAGTTATCGCCGTACAACGAAGTGGCGAACCGGGAGCAGACGGCGCCAGTTTCTGGATTCGTGGTGCTTCTACATTCAGTGGCGCAACTGATCCTCTCATCATCCTGGACGGTGTGGAAATTGACGCAACCCAACTGAACAATCTCGATCCTGAAGTAATTGAAAGCTTCTCAATACTAAAAGATGCAACGGCAACAGCACTCTATGGAACAAGAGGAGCTAACGGAGTGATGGTAGTCACGACAAAGAATGGGGAAAATCTGAAAAAGCCGATCATTAACTTTAGAGTGGAAGGGGCTATATCACAGTTGACAAATGTTCCTAAAATGGTAGACGGTATCACTTATATGAGATTATACAATGAGGCACAGACACGTACTCCCGAGACTACCGATATCTATTCGGACGAAAAGATTAATGCTACAATAGACGGTGTCAATCCTTATATGTATCCCAACATCGATTGGTACAACGAGATGTTCAAGAAAAACACTTTTGCCGAACGGTTCAACTTTAATATCCGTGGCGGAAGCAGCCGGGTAGATTATTTTATGAGTGCAAGCGTCAAGCACAGCGACGGTAATCTTAAATCACTCAGTAAAGACTTCTACTCCTTCAACAACAATATCAATGTCTACAACTATGATTTTGTCAATAATCTGAATATCAAGGCAACCAATACAACTAAAATATCGCTAGGACTAAATGTGTCGGTACGAGACTGGAGCGGGCCTTATAGTAGTGCCGGAAGCGTATTCTCAAGTGCACTCAATGCAAATCCGGTAGACTTTCCGATCCGTTTCCCCGGCCAGGAAGATGACACTCACATCCGTTGGGGAGGAAGATCTGGTGCTCCGAACGGAAGTTATGTCAATCCTGTCGCCGATTTTGTATCCGGTTATAGTTCCACGTACTCTACAAGTGTAACAGCCAACCTGCGTTTTAATCAGGACTTGAAGATGATTATGAAAGGACTGAAACTGAATGCTATTGTTTCATATTACAACTATTCATATTCTAAAGTGTATCGTTATTGCAACGTCAACCAATATGAGACTTCCATGTATAATCCACAAGAAGATACATACGACTTAAACATCATCGGCAACGAACAAAGTACCGAGCTTAAAACCGGAGGTTCCAATAGCGGTAACCGTAGATTATATCTACAAGCCAGCCTGGATTATAACAGAACATTCAATGACGTGCACAAAGTCAATGTCATGTTCCTATATAATCAAGAACAGAATGACGTTAACAACCCTTCGGACTTGCTGACATCCTTACCTAGAAGGAAACAAGGTATAGCAGGACGTTTATCTTACGGATTTGCCGGCAGGTACTTAGCCGAGTTCAACTTTGGCTACAATGGTTCTGAAAACTTCCCGAAGAATAAGAAGTTCGGTTTCTTCCCTTCAGTAGCAATCGGATACAATCTGTCTGAAGAGAAATTCTGGGAACCGCTCAGAAACATCATCCCGCAATTTAAAATAAGAGCATCGTGGGGGCTTGTCGGTAATGACCAGACAGGAGCCGGACGTTTTACGTTCCTTGAGAACCTTACTAACTCCGGAGCCGGATTCACAACCGGGACCGGTAACCAGACACACACCAACTCCGGTCCTGTATGGAAAAGATATGCCAATCCGAACCTGACATGGGAGGTTGGTGAGAAATGGAATGCCGGTATTGATGTGAGAATATTGAAAGGATTCAGTTTCTCTGCCGACATTTTCAAAGAAGTGAGAAAGGAAATCTTTATGGATCGTGGAACAATTCCGACACTCATGGGACTTGGTAATGTTACAGTTCAAGGAAATCTCGGAAAGATGCGTAACTGGGGAATAGATACCAGTGTAGACTACAACAACCAGATTAACAAAGACTTGTTTGTCTCTTTCAAGGGAACGTTCACCTTTGCTCATAATAAAATACTTGAAATGGATGAGCCGGAATTCAGCTTATATCCCAACCGTCTGAAAGTCGGCCATTCACTCAATACAATCTTCGGATATGTAGCGGACGGATTATTTACCGACGAAAATATGATTAACAATAGTTTGCCGCAACAATTTGCCAATCTGCCGTTAATGCCCGGTGATATTAAGTACAAAGATATTCCGAATGCATTAGGAGGTACGGACAATGCAATCAATGAATATGACAAAGTTGCCTTAGGTTATCCCAGTGTACCGGAAATTGTATATGGTTTCGGCCCTTCCATTAAATACAAAAATCTGGACTTCTCTTTATTCTTTCAGGGAACCGGACGCGTATCATTAATGATGAGCGGATTCCATCCTTTCACCAACGATAACAATACCGCCAAAAGAGGTATATTAGATTACGTAGCAGATGGATGCTGGACAACAGATAATCCTAATCCCAATGCATCATACCCCAGACTCACGACGGCATATAACACAAATAATAACCAGAATTCAACATTCTGGCTGAGAAACGCCGCTTTTTTAAAGCTCAAGAATGCGGAAATAGGATATAATTTCAAGAATATGAGAATTTATGTCAGCGGCAACAACCTGCTAACATTCTCTAAATTCAAATTATGGGATCCAGAAATGGGAGGTGGCTCCGGTATGTCCTATCCTACTCAAAGAACATTTAATGTTGGTTTTCAGATGACTATTAACTGATAAATATATAATAAAATATGAAACTGAGATATATTTACATCATTGTATTATGCATCTTAACAAGCGGATGCAATTATCTGGATATAATGCCGGATGAACGTGCCAAACTGGAAGACTCTTACAACACTCCGTCCAAAACCGAAGGATTTCTCTATTCGTGTTATACTTATATGCCGATGAACCGCACTTCTCAAGATTCACAGCCGTACCAAAGCTGGTATCCGACAGCATTACTGACCGGAGGAGAAGTAACTACTTATTATAAAGCCAACGAACCGGAACAGTTGTTCACAATGGGGCTTTATAACCCGACTAACAATTCAATCGTTTCCCACCGTTGGTGGCCGACATGGAAAGGGGTCCGCCAATGCTATGAATTTCTGGATATTCTGGATAAAGCCCAAGTTTATACTGAAGCCGATAGGGAAATATATAGAGCAGAAGCTAAGTTTCTAATTGCTTATTATCATTTCTGTTCTTTGCAGGCATTCGGTCCCACTCTCATCATCAGGAAGAAATATGATTTGGATACCAAATTATCCGAATTACCGGCACGAAGTTCTTACGATGAAGTAGTAGCTTTTATTGATCAAATGCTTGATGAAGCAATGCCGGGGCTGGTTGAAGCTCATAATCCGATGTATTTCGGACGGGCAACCAAACATGTAGCACGCGCTCTCCGCTCCCGTGTACACTTATACGCTGCCTCACCTTTATTCAACGGAAACAGTGAGTTTTACAGTAACTTCGTTGACGAAAATGGGAAACATCTAATTTCACAGACATACGACGTCAAGAAATGGGAGAAGTGTGCGGAAGTGACATTGGATGCTATTCAGAATGCGGAAAAAGCAGGCTACAAACTATACGGAGATGTTGAAGCCGGAGCTCCAACCCAAGAAAAACCGGGATTCACAGACCAGACCGAAAGCGGAAAAGCTCAGCGCAGAGTCAGATATTGTACGATTGACAACCAGAACCTATGTGAAATCATCTGGGGAGATAATCGAGGCGAATCAACATACGGTGTACAAATTCGTTCGTCAGTCAGACAGACAAAACAGATCCCGTACACGCAGACTAACTCTACTGCACCTACCTTGCAGATGGTCGAACTCTTTTATACAGAGCATGGATTACCTATCGATAAAGACAAGACCTATGACTATCCTAACCGTTATCAAATAGCTTATCTACCTGCAAACTTTGACGGGAATAATTATGAAGACAGACCGAATGACCGCTCTATCAAACTACATTTTAACCGTGAACCACGTTTCTATTCATGGATAGGATTCCATAACGGTAACTACGAAATAGCACGATATAATGCAGAAGCACTTCCTTTGAACAAATCTTATGTACCCGGCGGATTAAGAATGTTGTTCAATGGAGCACATGGTTTCAAAAAAGATATGACGGTGCACTATTCGGTAACAGGATATCTTAACAAGAAATTCACACATCCCGGATTTACTAATGCCATTATCAAATATCCATTCCCCACATTCCGGCTGGCGGAACTGTACTTGAATTATGCCGAAGCCTTGATCGAGATTGGGGGAAGCAATAATCTCAAGATCGCTAAAGAATATATGGATAAAGTAAGGAAACGCGCAGGCATCCCGGGAGTAGATGAGTCTATTCAGAAATATGCAAATGATGAATGGAAAGGAAAAGAAAATGAACAGGAAACTTTACGCCAATTTGTCCGCCAGGAACGACAAATAGAATTCTATCTGGAAGGACAACGTTTTTGGGATTTGAGACGTTGGAAAATAGCGGAAAAACTGGATGAACCTTTCTTGTGCTGGAATATTGAAGGAGCCAGTGTAGAGGAATTCTTTAAAGCTCCACAACCCAACATGACATTAACGAATCATTTCTATAAATCACAATATCTGTTGCCAATCAGTGCCAGTGAACTGGAAAAGACTCCGCAAATCATTCAAAATCCATTCTATTAATATTCACCATGAAGAACAATCAACTTATGATTGGACTTGCTCTATTAGCTCCACTCTCTTCCTTTGCGGAAGAGAATGGAGCTAATAAGAAAAAGCCCAATATTATCTATATTCTTGCAGATGATCTGGGTATATCGGAATTAGGTTGTTATGGCCAGCAGTTAATTGAAACTCCTAATATCGACCGGTTATCACAAGAAGGAATGACATTCAGCAACCATTACTCCGGGACAGCAGTGTCAGCTCCATCGCGCTGTGTCCTCTTTACCGGATTACATACCGGGCACGCCTATATACGGGGGAATGACGAAATGGCTTCACGTGGAGATGTTTGGAATCATAAAGCTGTATTAGCTGATTCGACCCTGGAAGGCCAACGCCCCGTTCCGGCAGAAACGGTAATGATTCCGGCAGTCATGAAGCAAGCCGGCTACACAACGGCCTGTATCGGAAAATGGGGATTGGGGTATCCCGGTTCTGCCAGTACCCCAAACAAAATGGGATTTGACTTTTTCTACGGATATAATTGCCAAAGAGAAGCTCATACCTACTACCCTCCATTTTTATATAGAAACGAACATCGGGAATATCTGAATAATCCATTGGTAGTCCCCCACACCAAACTGGATAAAGGTGCAGACCCATACGAAGAAAAAAGCTATGCGAAATATACTCTCAATGAGTATGCACCGGACCTGATGTACAAAGAAATACTCAACTTTATCGACCTTACTAAAGATAACCCTTTCGTCTTATTCTGGACGACGCCCCTTCCCCATGTTCCCTTACAAGCACCGGAAAAATGGGTAAAGCATTATGTGAACAAGTTTGGAGATGAAAAACCATACACAGGCAATAAAGATTATTTTCCCTGCCGTTATCCTCGCGCAACCTATGCTGCCATGATCAGCTACTGGGATGAACAGATCGGGGGACTTATTAATAAACTTAAAGAACTGGGAATCTATGACAATACCATCATCATTTTTACCAGTGACAACGGGCCGACTTTCAATGGCGGAAGCGATTCTTTCTTTTTCGATAGTGCTAAACCATTCAAAAGTGAATGGGGCTGGGGCAAAGCATCGCTCCGCGAAGGAGGCATTCGTGTTCCGATGATTGCCAGTTGGCCTAAAAAGATAAAAGCCGGTAGTAAAAGTGATCTCATCTGTGCCTTTTGGGACATTATGCCTACTTTCTGTGAGATTGCAAAAGTAGAATGCCCGACTACGGACGGAATCAGCTTTTTGCCGGAATTACTAGACAAAAAACAGAATAAACATGATTTCTTATATTGGGAATTTCCCGATAGCGGAGGCCAAAAAGCTGTCCGAATGGGCAAATGGAAGGGTATTGTATTGAATATTTTTAAAGGAAACAGGAAAATTCAATTATATGATCTGGATTCTGATCCCAGAGAACAGACAGATGTTGCCAGATACCACCCGGAAATCGTGAAAAGAATGGAGGATATTATGAAGCAGGAACATATCGAACCGGAACTAGCTTCATTCAAAATGCCTCATTAGAGCCTTAAATAAATCATTATTCATTCTGCTTATTCGGAATGAATAATGATTTATAATTTCAATGCCACCTATCTCAGTCATCCTCAATCTTTACGGCTGTACCGTTAGCAGTCACCATTAGCATACTGCCACTACCTCCTACTGTCTCGTAATCCAAATCAACACCTATCACGGCATTTGCTCCTAACTGAGCAGCTTGTGCCTGCATTTCCTGCAAAGCGGTATCTTTAGCTTTGCGCAATACTTCTTCGTACGCTCCGGAACGCCCTCCTACAATATCGCGGATACTTGCAAACAAGTCACGAAACACATTGGCACCTATGATTGTTTCTCCGGAAACGATTCCATAATATTTCACTATTCGTTTTCCCTCAATAATGGGAGTTGTTGTTATTAACATTGTCTTTTTCTCTTTAAGTTATTTGCAATTCTATATATTAGACGTAAACCGTCCTAAAAAAGTTGCAGCTATACCGTAATTTATTTACGATATAGCTGCCATTAATGTTAAAGAGAGAGAATTTATAATATAAGCATGGTCTCACGACCCTCCAGATATTCCATGAATATTTGTTTCTTTACTCATTAGACGCAAGAAAACTCAAATCACTGCACTTTGGGTATTCTTTTTTTAGTTAAAGAATAAAAAAATCGCTATTCCACAGAAATAGCGATTCATATCTTTAAAACATCTTGCTGACACGTTCAATCCCGGCCACCAATATATCAATTTCCGATTTCGTATTGTACATGGCAAACGAAGCCCGCACTGTCCCCTCTATGCCAAGGCGTTGCATCAAAGGTTGGGCACAATGATGTCCTGTACGGACGGCAATACCTAAGCGGTCGAGTAAAGTTCCGAGATCGAAATGATGAATGTCGCCGACAAGGAAGGATATCACCGCTCCATGGTCAGCAGCTTCACCGAATATACGCATAGTAGGAATTTCTTTCAGACGTTGCAGAGCATAAGTTGTCAGTTCATGCTCATGGGCGGCTATTTGCTCCAGACCGATACCATTCACATAATCGAGTGCTTTCGCCAGTCCGGTAGTTCCGATATAGTCAGGTGTACCGGCTTCAAACTTGAAAGGAAGTTCATTGAAAGTCGTTTTTTCAAAAGAGACATGCTGAATCATCTCTCCTCCTCCCTGGTAAGGCGGAAGGCGGTCCAGCCATTCTTCCTTTCCATAAAGTACGCCGACACCTGTCGGACCATATATTTTATGAGCGGAGAACACGAGAAAATCGGCATCCAAATCCTGTACGTCCACTTTCATGTGAGGGATAGACTGAGCTGCATCAATCAGACAGGGTACACCGTGAGCATGTGCTGTTGCAATCATTTCCTTCACCGGATTCACCGTACCCAATACGTTCGACACATGCACCACACTGACAATCTTCGTGCGTTCGGAGAATAATTTTTCGTATTCGTCCAACAACAGTTCGCCTTTGTCGTTCATCGGAATCACTTTGATTGCAATACCTTTACGAGCAGCCAGAAGTTGCCAGGGGACAATATTACTATGATGTTCCATTACAGAAAGGATCACCTCATCCCCTTCTTGCATAAACTCGTCACCAAAACTGGAAACAAGCAAGTTTATGCTTTCTGTTGTTCCCCGTGTGAACACCACTTCACTCGTGCTGCGGGCATTGATAAACTGACGTACCGTTTCACGAGAGGCTTCGTGCAGTTCCGTAGCCTGCTGTGAAAGATAATGCACTCCGCGATGCACATTTGCATTGACGGAATAATACTCATCTACCAATGCATCAACCACCAGACGGGGTTTCTGAGTCGTTGCACCATTATCGAAATAAACCAATGGCTTACCGTAAACCGTACGGCTCAATATCGGGAAATCCTCACGTATCTTTTGAATATCCATGTTTATTCGCTATTACTCATTTACAAATCGCACAACCCTGACATCTGTTCAACTCACCACGGAAACGTTTCTCAACCAACAGATGCAAGCGATCTTTCAGCGCATCCAGACGAATGGTATCAATCACTTCGTTGACAAACGCAAACATCAGAAGCAGACGAGCTTCTTTCTCGTTGATTCCACGGGAACGCATATAAAACAATGCATTCTCATCAAGCTGTCCCACCGTTGCTCCATGCGAACATTTCACATCGTCCGCATAAATCTCCAACTGCGGCTGCGTGTACATTCTAGCATCACGTGTAGCGCAAAGATTACGGTTTGTCTGTTGAGAATTTGTATGTTGGGCGTCAGGACGTACCAGCACTAATCCGGCAAATGCACCTATCGACTGATCATCGAGTACATATTTGAATAATTCATTACTTGTACAATTCGGAACCGCGTGATCAATACTTGTATTATTATCTATATGCTGGTTCTTATCAGCAATCGCCATTCCGCAAAGATTAATTTCAGCTCCTTCTCCTGCCAGCAATACCTCCGTAGTATTACGGGTAGTGCCATTATGCAAAGTCATACCATTCAGCAAAACGTTACTGTTTGCTTCCTGCTTTACATATAAATTACTAATACGGACAGTACTTGTATGTGTTTCTTCCAACTCATACAAATCAAACACCGTATTCTCTCCTGCAAAGACTTCTATTACCTGTGTTGCAAGGAAGTTCACATTATCCATAGCATGATCACAAATCAGCAGACGGGCTTGTGCACCATCTTCCAGAATAATCAACACACGGCGGTTCACCATGAAATTGACATCTGCACGAAGAATATTCACCAACTGGATAGGTTTTTCCACTACTACATTCTTCGGCACATAGAAAATTACGCCATCTTGCGCAAAAGTCGTATTAAAGGCGGTCACACCATCTTTTGAAGTATCCGCCAGTTTGCCGTAATACTTCTTCACCAATTCGGGATGTTGCCTGGCCACCTCTTTCAAGCTGCCAAATATCACGCCTTCCGGCAAATGACTTTTGGGAAGGGCCTTGTCATAGAAAGCGTCATTCACCACAAAATACAGGGCAGTGCTCATATTCGGCACATCGCACTTGAACACTTCATACGGATTGACCGGAATAGCCAGGCGATTCAGGTTCAAACCAAAGTCCGGTTCAAAATACTTGCTTACATCCGTATATTTGTACTTCTCCATTTTGCGGGTCGGGAATCCGATTCGCTCAAAATCGGCAAAGGCAGCAGCACGAGGCGCATTCAGCACTTCAGCGCTATGTTTGCAGATCATAGCTTCCGTCTGCGAGAAGAGTTCTATATATTGTTGTTCCGCATTCATCGTCATTCTCCTACTTCTTTCTTTATCCAATCATATCCTTTTTCTTCCAGTTCAAGAGCAAGTTCCGGTCCGGCAGTTTTCACGATACGACCTTTATAAAGAACATGCACGATATCCGGTTTGATATAATCAAGCAGACGTTGATAGTGAGTGATAACAATTGTGCTTGTTTCGGGAGTTTTCAATTTGTTCACTCCTTCCGCAACGATACGAAGAGCATCTATATCCAGACCGGAGTCCGTCTCGTCAAGAATGCTTAAACGTGGTTCCAACATCGCCATTTGGAAAATCTCGTTCCGTTTCTTTTCACCACCGGAGAAACCTTCGTTTACCGAACGGTTAGCCAATTTGTTATCCAATTCAACCACCGCACGTTTCTCACGCATCAGTTTCAGGAACTCGCTGGCAGTCAGCGCAGGCAGACCTTTGTATTTGCGTTGTTCGTTTACGGCAGCACGCATAAAGTTTACGATACTCACTCCCGGAATCTCCACCGGATACTGGAAACTAAGGAAAATACCTTCATGGCTACGATCTTCCGGACTCAACTCCAACAGATTCTTTCCATAAAAAGTGATTGAACCTTTCGTTACCTCAAAAGCCGGATTCCCCACCAGTACCGACGACAAAGTACTCTTACCGGAACCATTCGGTCCCATAATTGCATGTACTTCGCCCGGTTTCACCGTCAGGTTAATGCCTTTCAATATCTCTTTGCCATTAATGCTGGCATGCAGGTCTTTTATTTCTAACATAATCACTTTTATTTTTTATCCTACACTTCCTTCCAAGGAGATAGTAAGCAACTTCTGTGCTTCTACCGCAAATTCCATTGGAAGTTTATTCAATACTTCTTTCGCATATCCGTTCACAATCAGTCCGATAGCGTCCTCTGTCGGAATACCGCGCTGGTTGCAATAGAAAATCTGGTCTTCACTGATCTTGCTTGTCGTAGCTTCATGTTCCACTACCGCTGTCTCATTATGAATATCCATATATGGGAAAGTATGTGCACCACACTTATCTCCCAACAACAAAGAGTCACACTGGCTGTAATTACGGGCGTTATCCGCTTTCTCCGCTACACGGACCAGTCCGCGATACGAATTCTCGCTGTGACCGGCAGAAATACCTTTGCTGACAATTGTACTACGTGTATTCTTACCGAGATGAATCATCTTCGTACCTGTATCCGCCTGCTGATAGTTATTAGTCACAGCCACAGAATAAAATTCTGCTGTCGAATTATCACCTGTCAGGATACAGGAAGGATATTTCCAGGTAATCGCCGAACCGGTTTCCACTTGTGTCCAGGAAAGTTTACTATCCACTCCTTTGCAGTTACCTCGCTTCGTCACAAAATTGTATACACCGCCTTTACCTTCGGCATCTCCCGGATACCAATTCTGAACCGTACTGTATTTCACTTCTGCACGGTCATGCACGATAATCTCTACAATAGCAGCGTGCAGTTGATTCTCATCCCGCATCGGAGCCGTACATCCTTCCAGATAAGATACATACGAATCATCATCCGCCACAATCAGCGTACGTTCAAATTGTCCCGTGTTACGGGCATTGATACGGAAATAAGTAGAAAGCTCCATAGGACAACGCACCCCCTTCGGAATATACACAAAAGAACCGTCGGAGAATACAGCTGAGTTCAATGCGGCAAAGAAATTATCACGGTAACCGACTACCGAACCAAGGTACTTCTTCACCAAGTCCGGATGTTCACGCACCGCTTCGCTGAACGAACAGAAAATAATTCCTTTTTCCATTAATGTTTCCTTGAAGGTAGTCTTTACTGAAACCGAGTCCATTACGGCATCAACCGCCATTCCACTCAAGGCCATTTGTTCTTCCAAAGGAATTCCCAACTTATTGAAGGTCTTTATTAGTTCAGGATCAACCTCATCCATGCTCTTCGGCCCTTCCTTTTTCTTAGTAGGATCAGCATAGTAAGAAATAGCCTGATAATCAATCTCCGGAATACGGAGATGTGCCCATGTGGGCATTTCCAGCGTCAGCCAGTGGCGGTACGCTTTCAATCGGAACTCCAGCAACCACTCCGGTTCGTCCTTTTTCGATGAAATCAAACGAATCACATCCTCATTAAGTCCACGCTCAATGATGTCTGTATGCACCTCCGTGGTGAAGCCATATTTGTACTTCTCCTGCGTTAGTTCCTTTACATATTTATTGGGTTCTTCTTGTTGCATCTTTATTCTCTAATATATATTGTTGCGTCATACTCTTAGCAGCAGGGAAAAAGATTCCCGCAAACGTTTCTATCGGATAATATAACAAAGATTCGCTCTTTTTTGTTGCACTAATTAACTTATTATCGCCATCCATAAACTCTATCAGACAAATCACCAGACTTGTTAACAATAGAAATTTAAGTGCTCCCAGCACACAACCGAGCCAACGGTTCAACCAATCCAGCGAAACCGCTTTCATTGCCTTTGTCAGCAACGAAGCCACCAATAAGAATATCAGTGGAACGGCTATCCAGATGATAATAAAAGCCAATACCTGTGCAACAGTCATCGAATCAGTCACCGTTGGACAAAGCTTTTCCGCTAAAGTGGTATACAAAGCCTTCGCCGCCAGCAAACCGACTATTAATCCCAGTATAGAAGCCAACTGACGAATAAAGCCTTTCATAAAGCCTACTATTGCGCCTGCACCTATTATAATAAGGATAATAATATCAATCGTTGCCATATTTCTCTATAAAAAGAAAAAAGAGGCACGGAGTTATAATTCACTCTGTGCCTCCGTTTATTCTTAATTCAGTACAAATTATAATGTCTGTTTCACTTCTATTTCTTCGAATGCCTCGATCATATCGCCTACCTTCATGTCGTTGCAGTTCACTAAGCTGATACCACACTCAAAGTTTGTACCTACTTCCTTCACATCGTCCTTGAAGCGTTTCAGCGCATTGATATTCCCGGTAAAGATTACGATACCGTCGCGAATCAGACGAGCCTTGTCGCTTCGTTTCACCTTTCCGGTTTTCACCATTGCACCGGCTACCAAACCTACTTTCGTGATATTGAACACCTCGCGGATTTCGATAGTAGCAGTCACCTGCTCCTTCACTTCCGGCGCCAACATACCTTCCATAGCAGACTTCACCTCTTCAATTGCATCGTAGATGACAGAGTACTTACGGATATCGACACCTTCCTGTTCAGCCATCTTAGCGGCAGCACCTGAAGGACGTACCTGGAATCCCACGATAATCGCATCCGAAGCAGCGGCCAGAGAAACATCCGATTCGGAAATTGCTCCCACACCCTTATGGATGACATTTACCTGAATTTGTTCCGTAGACAACTTGATCAACGAGTCGCTCAATGCTTCCACAGAACCATCCACGTCACCCTTAACGATAATATTCAATTCCTGGAAGTTACCCAAAGCGATACGACGACCCAATTCATCCAAAGTAAGAATCTTCTGCGTACGCAAGCCTTGTTCACGAGCCAACTGTTCACGTTTGTTGGTGATTTCACGAGCTTCCTGGTCGCTTTCTACCACATGGAAAGTGTCACCGGCAGCAGGAGCACCGTTCAATCCCAGAATCAATGCCGGTTCAGCAGGACCCGCTTCTTTGATACGTTGATTACGTTCATTGAACATAGCCTTCACACGACCATAGCTAGTTCCGGCCAATACGATATCTCCGACTTTCAAAGTACCGTTAGATACCAATACCGTAGCTACATAACCACGTCCCTTGTCAAGTGAAGACTCGATAATAGATCCCGTAGCGTTACGGTTCGGGTTTGCCTTCAAGTCGAGCATTTCGGCTTCCAGCAATACCTTTTCCAACAAATCTTCCACTCCCATACCTTTCTTGGCAGAGATATCTTGTGACTGATACTTACCACCCCATTCTTCAACAAGGTAATTCATAGCAGCCAATTCTTCTTTAATCTTATCCGGATTTGCAGTCGGTTTATCCACCTTATTGATAGCAAACACAATAGGTACACCCGCCGCCATTGCATGGTTGATGGCCTCCTTTGTCTGCGGCATCACGTTATCATCCGCCGCTACAATAATAATCGCAATATCCGTTACTTTCGCACCACGGGCACGCATAGCGGTAAACGCCTCATGTCCCGGAGTATCAAGGAATGTAATACGGCGACCGTCTTCCAACTTCACATTGTATGCACCGATATGTTGTGTGATACCTCCGGCTTCACCGGCAATCACATTCGCCTTACGGATATAGTCAAGCAATGAAGTCTTACCATGGTCAACATGTCCCATTACAGTAACAATCGGAGCACGCGGCTGCAAATCTTCCGGAGCATCTTCTTCTTCCACGATAGCCTGTGCCACTTCCGCACTTACATATTCGGTCTTGAAACCAAATTCTTCGGCCACCAGATTGATTGTTTCCGCATCCAGACGCTGGTTGATAGAAACCATGATGCCAATACTCATACAAGTAGCAATAACCTGGTTGACAGAAACGTCCATCATTGTAGCTAATTCATTAGCTGTAACAAATTCGGTCAGCTTCAATACTTTGCTGTCTGCCATTTCCTGATCTTCCAGTTCCTGCATACGGTTGGAAGCCATTTCACGTTTCTCCTTACGGTACTTGGAAGTCTTGTTCTTACCTTTAGTGGTCAGACGAGCCAAGGTTTCTTTTACCTGTTTTGCTACATCTTCTTCACTTACTTCCTGTTTGATAACCGGCTTTTTGAAACGATCCTTGTTATTGTTTCTTCTATTATTGTTGTTATTGTTACCTTGGTTATTACCACCATTATTATTACCGCCTTTGCCTTGCACATTCGGTCTTGGAGCTGCAAAGTTGGAAGTTGCAACGTTATTCACATCCACCTTCTCTTTGCTGATACGATTCCGTTTTTTCTTGTTACCGGCTGCATCCGCATTATCTTTCGGTCCGCTCTTAGCCTGTTTGGCATCATCTTTACGGATTTCCTTGATAATCGCTTCCTTCATCAGTTTCTTCTGATCCTGGCGGATTTTCTCTTTTTCTTCACGTTCACGACGTTTCTCTTCCTTCGATTTCTTCTTAGGGCGAGTTGACTGATTCAATGCTGCAAGGTCAATCTGACCGATTACATTAATCTTTGCTCCCAGTTCCGGCTGACGGATCTTGAAAACCTCGTCTTCCTTAGGAGCGTCTTTTTCTTCCGAAACGACTTCTGTCGATGCTACTGCTTCCACAGGCTTTTCTTCTTTTTTATGTTCTTCTGCCTTCACAGGTGCTTCTACCTTCTTCGGCTCTTCCTTAATCACTTCTTCCACTACCACTTTTTCAACTTCTGCCGGTTTCGGTTCTGCTACAGGTTCCGGTTGTTTCACCACCACAGGTTCGGCCGGAGTTGGAGCAGGTGCCACCACCTCTTCCTTTTTTACTTCAGGCTCTTTCTTTTCGGGTTCTTTCTTCACTTCCGGTTCAACGACAGGGCGTTCCGCTACTATCGGACGTTCCACCACAGGACGTTCTACCACAGTTTCCTTTTTCTGTTCCGGTTCCTTTTCTACTTTATCAGTTTTACGACCGTTTAATTTATCCAAATCAATTTTACCGACAGGTTTAAACTTCGGACGTGCATCCTCAGGTACGACTGTCTTGATCACATCTTCCGACTTCGGTTTTTCCTGTTGCTTTTCGAAGCCTTCAATCGAAACCGATGCCTTATTACGATCCTTATTCTGACGTTCCTGAATGAAACGCTCCGATTCAAGTCTAAGGTTCTTATCCGTACTAAACTCTTTTACGAGTATAGCGTACTGCTCCTCGCTAATTTTTGTATTAGGATTAGCCTCAACGGTATACCCTTTCTTTTGCAGGAACTCAACTACCGTCGCGATTCCTACATTCAAATCTCTTGTAACTTTGTTTAACCTTATCGTCATATTTTAAATTTAATGAATAAATGGAGCGAAGAAAATCTCAATCGTAATTGCCTATTACTCTTGTCCTTGTTCCGGTTCTTCTTCCGGTTCTTCTTCTTCAAACTCCGATTTCAAAATGCGTATTACCTCGTCCACTGTCTCTTCTTCCAGGTCCGTCTTTTCAATCAACATCTCACGAGGAGCATTCAACACAGCTTTTGCCGTATCAATACCGATAGCCTTGATTGCATCAATCACCCAACCATCTATTTCGTCTCTGAACTCGTCAAGATAGATATCTTCATCAGCTACATTCTCATCCAACTCACGGAACACGTCGATAGTGTACTCAGTTAACATACTGGCCAGTTTGATATTCAAACCGCCTTTACCGATAGCCAGCGATACTTCTTCCGGTTTGAGGAACACCTCTGCTTTCTTCTCCTCCTCGTTCAAACGAATAGAAGAAATTTTCGCCGGGCTTAAAGCACGCTGTATAAACAATGAAATATTCGATGTATAGTTAATTACGTCGATATTCTCATTGCGAAGTTCACGAACGATGCCATGAATACGACTCCCCTTTACACCTACACAGGCTCCTACGGGATCGATTCTGTCATCATAAGATTCTACCGCAATCTTGGCACGTTCGCCGGGGATGCGGGCAATCTTCTTGATAGTTATCAGACCATCATTTATTTCAGGTACTTCCATCTCAAACAGACGTTGCAAGAAAACGGGAGAAGTACGTGACAAGATAATCTTAGGATTATTATTCTTGTTGTCTACGCGGGCAACCACTGCGCGTGCCGTTTCACCTTTACGATAAAAATCGCTCGGGATTTGTTCGGTCTTGGGCAGCAGCAGTTCGTTTCCTTCATCGTCGAGAAGCAACATTTCCTTTTTCCAGATCTGATACACTTCTGCATTGATAATTGTACCTACCTTATCTATATATTTATTATAAATACTGTCTTTTTCCAGTTCCAGAATCTTGGAAGCCAATGTCTGGCGGAGGTTCAGGATAGCACGACGACCGAATTTCGCAAAGATAACTTCATCAGTCACCTCTTCGCCTTCTTCGTATGAAGCGTCAATTTTCTGCGCCTCACTCAACGCAATCTGCATATTCGGGTTAGTCAAATCTTCATCGGCCACAACTTCACGGTTACGCCATATCTCGAAATCCCCCTTATCCGGATTCACGATCACGTCGTAATTTTCATCGGTGCCAAACATTTTCGCGATTACGCTACGGAACGACTCCTCGAGTACACTAACCATTGTCGTTCTATCGATATTCTTCAGTTCCTTAAATTCCGAAAATGTATCAATCAAGCTGATTGTTTCTTCTTTTTTGGCCATAACTATTTAAAGCTAATTAAGTATTTAGTATATTTTATTTGCTCATAAGTAAAGGTTTCGTCTTCTTCCACCAGCTTTGGTCGCTTGGATCCTTCGAGTTTCACCTTCTTTTGTACGGTTACCGTAAACTTCTCTTCATCGGCATCCTTTAGGATACCGGTCAGTTTCTGCCCGCCTTTGGTCATCACTTCCACTTCTTGTCCGATGTGGATGTAATACTGCTGCAGCACTTTAAAGGGCTGTCCTATACCGGCCGACCCTACTTCCAGTTCATAATCTTCCTCTTCACGGTTCAGTTTCGATTCAATGTAGCGGCTAAGCTCCACGCAATCTTCAATCCAAACGCCTTCTGCATGGTCAATTTCGACCACAATTTTGTCATCCGGGCTCACAGTTACCTCTACCAAAAAGTAATCTTTTCCTTCCAGCCACTCTTCAACAATCTGACAAACAGTTTTCTTTTCTATCATTTATTAGCTATTAAGAACAAAAAAAGGAGCTTAATTGCCCCTCCACCTTTCATCCATTTTCGGTTGCAAAGATATAAATAATCTATTCGACTACAAAACATTAAAGAAAAAAAGTATGAATTAACAGTGCGATATTCGTATCTTTACGCCGCAATTAAAAAAAATAACAACTATGGCGCATCGTCTCAACACCAACAAACAGTTCATGGTCGGCAATGGAATCCTCGCTTTTGCCGTCATTTTTGTCGTAGTGATTTTCATCTATATGAGTATGCGACTGCAACAGAAGCAACAGGAAGAACGACATTTTATCGAAACATATACGATTAGTCTGGTCAAAGGCTTTACCGGCGATTCAATTTCTTTGTTTGTCAACGACAGTCTCATTTCCAATAAGACTATCATAGAAGAACCTTATACAGTGGAAGTCGGTCGTTTTGCCGAGCAGAGTGCATTGTTAATTGTAGATAACAAAACTGAATTAGTATCGACTTTCGACCTAAGCGAAAGAGGGGGTAATTATCAGTTTGAGAAAGAGGAAGACGGAATTAAGCAACTGGCGAAATAAACGGTAAAGCAAGATAAAGACAAAGGAACTCTTTATATTTCTGTCCGATATTTCTTCAGTTCTCCCCGTAGAGCAAGAGCTTTTCCTTCCGTGAATTGATTCAGTAGAGACCAAAAACGTTCACTATGATTCATCTCACGGGTATGACATAGTTCATGCAAAAGCACATAATCAATCAAATAAGAAGGCAACAAAACGAGGTAATAGGATAAATTAATATCCTTCTTTGTCGAACAACTCCCCCACCGCCCCTGACTGGAATTTATCTTCACGCTTGCATAGGGCAATCCGCATTGTTTGGAAAGACGGTCTAAACGTGGAGGAAGAATACTTTTTGCATTCCGCCTCAACGATTCTTCAATCACCTTTCGTAGCCAACTCTGCAATTTCTCATCAGTAAAGTCCGCATTTGGCGGACAAATAATCTGCATACATCCCAATCGGGAATTTGCCAGAAACTGCTCTTTCTCTCCGGACACCAAAGACAACTTGAAATATTCTGCATCAATCTTATAATTCAAATCAATTAACGGACGATTCAATCGTTGACGAGAAGCCAGCAACTTACTACGTAAATCTTCAATCGCCCGTTTTACCTCTTTCATCGTTGTGCCGGAAGGGACTGAAACGTATACCGCATCACTCTTTGTACGAAAGACAAGACTTTTAGCACGCAAATTAACACGCACTATTAACCGTCCAAGTTCTTCATCTTCTATAATTGCTTCCTTCATCATAAGTCTCCTAATAACAGGTACAAAAGTAATAAAAAAAAGATTCTTCCACTCTTAGAAACATAAAAGGGCTACTGCATCTCGCGGTAGCCCATTTATTTAGTTAGTTTCATTATAAAAATTTGAGAGAATTGAAAACTTCACAGTTTCGCTTTCGATGTTGTTTTAATTAAGCACACTAACTATATTATATGTTTAAAGCAAATGAAAATGTCTATTCATTAATAACCTGCATCTTGTGGTTGATCTTCGCCAAGCTATCAGCCAAGACCTGATCCGCTTTCACATCGTTCGAGATAGCGACCGACGGTGCAGTTACTTGTTTACCAATGGTATCTGTGGCCAATACACTTCCATCATCTCCCGAGAAAGAATGTTGTGCCACATTTCCCAATCCGAGAATGATTGCAATCACGGCAGCGGCTTTGAACAGAGGAATAAAGCGACTCGTCAGTGTCAGACGTTTTGCTTTCACTACCGGGACCTCCACTTCTGCCAGAATACGTGCATCAAAGTCCTCACCCAGCCCTACTTCTTGCTGAACCTGCTGATAAACAAACAAGTTCTTATAGCGAAGCAAATGAGCCGGTACGTCTTCTTTCGAGAAGAAGTCACGCAATCTTGATTCCTCCTCAACGGAAGTTTCACATTGCCAGTATCGCTCCAGGAGCTGTTCTATATCCTTATAATCCATATTCGTCAATTTCTAAATACCTTTGTTTTACCTTTTGCCTGGCTCTGAAGAGATTCACTTTGACTTGTTCCTCTGTCAGATTCAGCAGGGTTGCAATTTTTTTATAGCTTTCACCTTCAATGTCCCTCAGTTGCATGATAAGCCGCTGTTTTTCGGGAAGTTCGTTGACCAACCTATTGATGATGTTCATTTTTTCATCATGAATCATCCGATCGTACGGACTGTTTGCATCAGGTTCTTCCTCCATTTCGGGGGTGAGTTCCACGTTTTGAGCCTCTTTCTTCTGACTCCGGTCTATCGCAAGGTTCTTTGCCACTATCAGGCAATAGGCTTCAACCGATTCAAATTGCGACCACTCATCCCGCTTGCTCCACACTCTTATCATGGTGTCCTGAACGACATCCTCGGCTTCTGCCCTATCCAGGGTGATTCTGAGCGCCAATCGAAAGAGTTTGTCCTTCAACGGCAAAATATCGTTTCGGAAGCTGATTTCTTGCATCTCTATAATAATGACGGGCTAGGATTCGAAAAGTTACAGTCGCCCACTACTTTTTTTTGAATTATTTTTTTATCCGGGTTCCTCCGTTGCCGTTAATCGCTGATGCTAAGGTAATTATCACTTCAGACACCCCGGCATTTATTGCTTCAAAAGAATTCTCCAGTTTCGGGATCATACCTCCTTGAATAACGCCATCGGCTACGTATTGTTCAAATTCCGCACGGGTAATCTGAGGAATTACACTATCGTCATCATTCTCATCACGCAGTACACCTTTTTTCTCGAAACAGTACACCAATGTCACATCAAACAGGCCAGACAAGGCTTTTGCCGTCTCTCCGGCAATAGTATCTGCATTCGTATTCAGCATATTCCCTTGTCCGTCGTGTGTCAACGGAGCCATAACCGGCACCACACCTTTGTATATCAAGTCAGACAACAGAGAAGCATCCACCTTCTCCACATCGCCGACGAAACCGTAATCAACTTCTTTCACCGGACGTTTCACCGAACGTATCACGTTCATATCCGCTCCGGTCAATCCCAGCGCGTTGACACCATACGCCTGCAAACCGGCAACAATATTCTTATTCACCAAACCGCCATACACCATTGTCACTACCCTCAACGTTTCCGCATCAGTAATCCGGCGGCCATTGACCATTTTGCTTTCAATTCCCAGTTGTGCGGCTATCTTTGTAGCCGAACGGCCTCCGCCGTGCACCAGCACCTTATGTCCTTCAATAGCGGCAAAGTCGTTTAACAACTGACGAAGGGTGGCTTCCTCTTCTACGATTTTGCCACCCACCTTAATTACAGTTAGTTTTTCTCTCATTTCTATTCTAAATACGTATATCCATAAAGTCCCGAACGGTAGTTGGAAAGGAATTCTTTTCCTTCTTCCAAAGAGATTTTGCCTTCCTTTACTGATTTCGTCACCCAAGTTTCGAGCGTACGAACCAGCTTCTTCGGATTATACTGCACGTAGTCCAATACTTCCGCCACCGTTTCTCCGTCAATAATCTGTTCGATATTATATCCTTTCTCGTTCACAGAGACATGCACTGCATTCGTATCACCGAACAAGTTGTGCATATCCCCCAAAATCTCTTGATAAGCACCTACCAGGAAAACAGCTACATAATAAGGTTCTGTTTTCTTCAGGCTATGTACAGGCAGATAATGAGCTACATTACGGGTAGAGATAAAGTTCGCAATCTTACCGTCGGAGTCACAGGTAATATCCTGCAAAGTAGCCGAGCGGTCCGGTTTTTCATCCAGCCGTTGAATAGGCATAATCGGGAATATCTGGTCTATCGCCCAGGAATCCGGCAACGATTGGAACAGTGAGAAGTTACAGAAATATTTATCCGCAAGCAGCTTGGACAATCCTCGGAATTCGTCAGGCGCATGTTTCAGGCCTTCGGCAATCTGATTAATCTCACGTGTGATCGACCAGTACAGGCGTTCAATCTGTGCACGGGTTTTCAAGTCGACAATTCCGTGACTGAACAAATCCAACGCTTCCTCACGAATCTGTTGCGCATCATGCCATGCCTCCAACATTTTATTCTGATTCAACGAATCCCAAATGCCATATAATTCCTGCACCAGTTCATGTGCGTCCGGAGCGATTACTTCTTCATCATCCCATTCGGGTAAAGTGGCAGTCTCCAACACTTCAAAGATAAGCACAGAGTGGTGTGCAGTCAATGCGCGTCCGCTTTCGGTAATAATATTCGGATGCGGGATACCATTCTTATCGCTGACATCCACCAACGTAGAAATCGAGTCATTCACATATTCCTGAATAGAATAGTTCACGCTGCCTTCGCTGTTGGACGACCGGGTTCCGTCGTAATCAACTCCCAGTCCGCCGCCGATATCCACAAATTCCACTTTGAACCCCATAGCATGAAGTTGGACATAAAACTGTGAAGCCTCACGCAAGGCGGTCTTGATGCGACGGATCTTCGTCACCTGACTACCGATATGGAAGTGAATCAGTTTCAGGCAATCTTTCAATCCCTTGCTTTCCATGAAATCGAGCGCTTCGAGCAACTCACTGGAAGTCAGCCCGAATTTGCTGGCATCGCCACCCGATTCTTCCCATTTTCCGCTACCGGAAGAAGCCAGTTTAATACGAATACCGATATTAGGTTGCACATTCAACTGCTTCGCCATTTTTGCAATCAGTTTCAGCTCATTCATCTTCTCCACAACAAGGAAGATACGTTTACCCATTTTCTGGGCAAGCAAAGCCAGTTCAATGTAACTCTCGTCTTTATAGCCGTTACATACAATCAATGAGTCAGAATCCGTATTAACAGCAATCACAGCATGCAGTTCAGGTTTAGAACCCGCCTCCAGTCCGAGATTGAATTTCTTTCCGTGGCTGATAATCTCCTCCACCACAGGGCGCATCTGGTTGACCTTAATCGGATAGATAATAAAGTTCTCCGCCTTATAACCGTATTCTTCGGCTGCCTGTTTAAAGCAGGACGACATCTTTTCAATACGATTATCCAGAATATCCGGAAAACGCACCAACGTGGGAGCCGCTACATCTCTCAGTTGTAACTCGTCGACCAACTCTTTCAAATCAACAGCTACCCCATCTCTACGCGGTGTAACAACAACATGACCTTTGTCATTAATACCAAAGTACGAGGTTCCCCAACCTGTAATGTTGTAGAGTTCCTCAGAATCTTCAATACGCCACTTTCTCATTTTTCTGTAATTCAGTGTTTTTAGTAAATAATTGGACGGCAAAAATACAGATTTATCTACATGTTGCCAATTAATTAGACATTATTTCTTTCAGTCGGTCCATATATCCGCTGTTTCCGTTACGGGCGTCATAGCGCCGTGCCAGTTCTTCAGCCTGCTGATAGAAATACCGGCGTAATTCGCTGACAGAGTAAACCCCGTCCGCGCGGTAAAGAGGGAACTCCTCCGGCAAAGCCAGATGAACCTCCGGACGCATCTCATACTTCAAGGCCTCCACCATATCACAGGAGAAACGATATTTCTTCAACGTATTGGTACGCAGGCTCCAGTCAATGCACCGTTCGGCATACTCCCAGCCGCGCTCCGGATTCGTCATTAAATAATAAGCGATAAACAGCCCCATATAGAGCAACAGATACTCGTCCTTCTCTCTTCCGGCCAACGCTTCTTCGGCACGTGTACACATATCGGCAGCAATATCCGGCTTACCCGCTTTTTGTGCATAATAAGCAAGCTTCAGGTAAGCACGCAGGTTAGCTTCATAGCAAGTCACCTGTTTGTTAATCAATGGCTGCGCCCGGCTATAAGCCTCATCAAACTTTCCCGTTTCCAGATAATAATCCAACATAAAGTTCAGTTCACAAGCCTCACACGACTGGTCGTCCATTTTCTCCGCCAGCATCTTATCAATATATTCCTTTGCCTTGTCATACTGCCTCATCCATGTGCATTCCACCGACCAGCGCTGATAAAAACTCCGCAAAGAATATCCGTTCCGCAAGATACGGGTCTTATAATCCTCCCCTACCGCTTCCACCTGTTCCATTGGAATCTCCGGAATATCAAAAGTCGAAGACCATATCCATTTATACTTCCACAGCAGATCATCCTCCTTGATTACATCCTTATGATTCTCATAATCATCCAGAATCTTAGAGAACACGGCAATCTCCTCAGTGTCCGCCGAGAGAAGGTTCAGTTCATAAATGAGGTCCAGCCTCATTTCCGTTGCCCATTCCACATCTTCGTTTTCATCAGCGATGCGGATAGCCTCTTTCAACAAATTAGCTTTCTCACGGGGATGCAGGTTTTTATTCTGTGCCTGCAACAGCAGTTTTTGTATTTCAAGTGTGTATTTCATACGCTTTCTTAATTCAGGAAATTTATAAAATCATTCATTTTAGCAGTCATCAATTCACTGAGCGAGTGGTTGAAAAGTTCCATTTCCTCACTGTTCACAGGATACTTACCCTGAAGGAGTGACTGTACATATAATATATGTACCACATGCTGAAACATTTTATTATCTCCCTGTATTTGCAGTAAAGTGCGGACCATTTCATTATCCGCATTAAATGTCAGCGTCGGAGGTATCTGCCTGGTCGTATTGACAGTCCCCAACACAGCCGCTAACGGATTATTGGTACTCTTGGTCGTACTCTCTTTCTCCTCTGCCACAAATATCACCGGAATATCCGCCGGAGTAAAGTGCTTCAACCGGCAGACGCAGCCAAAACGCTTTAACAACTCGTTCGCCTTCGCCTCAAAAGCCCGGAACTCTTTTTTGGCTTCTACCTCCCCAAACTGTTCCAGTAATCTCGAAGGGGATATTTCATCCAAAGTCAGTTCCGGATTCAGGCGGGCATACTTTTTCAACAACGTTTCATCAAACGTATAAGCAGCATTAACCACCAACCATCCTTGTGCTCCGGCAATACGGCGTACCTGCCTGAAATCCTCCAGATTTCTGGTATAACAGATCACATTGTCCGCCGAACGGATACTCCCGAAGCTCCGTACCCCCTTATTCGTCTCAAAAGGAAGATAATCCATAAACAAACGAAGCAACTCATTATCTTCCGAAGCAATCGCCTTGATGTGAAAATGATGCACGTCCAGTATCTTATTAAACATAGCCCGGTTGTTCTGCACCAGTCCCCGCAAATAATCCTTGATAGCCATACCTATCTCCTTGCGGGCATCCTTCAGCAAATCATTGCTTACCAGAGACTCGCGTGAAGCGGTAGACAACAACCCATCCGCATTCACCAGACAACGGATAAAGAAAGCCCACTGCGGCAACAGGTTACAATCATCCTCGCTCAACAGCATACGCTTCAAATACACTTTGTGAGAGTTACGCACAGAAAACTGCGTCCGGAAAGGCAACACATAAAGCACTCCCTCCACCCGACCGCTTTCAGTCCGTATCCGAAAAACATCAAGCGCAGATGATTGAAAAACTTTCGCCCCGTAATCAAGGAGTTCCTTGCGGGTTGCCTTCGGGGCAAGCCATACAGGCGAAGGCGTATTCACCAACTCTTCCTCATCCTGATGATGCAGATAGACAGGATATGGCAACACCTCTCCATAGCCGACCAATATCTTCTTAAATGTATCATATTCAAAAAGATGCATCCAGTCATTCTTGGGATGCAATACCACCTGCGAACCGATAGGACGTTCTTCGGCGGATGACGTCAGTTCATACGTACCGTCCACCTTACCACACCAACAGACAGCCTGCCCGCCCATTGCCGACCGGCTCTCCACCTTGATCTCATCCGTCACTACAAAACAAGACAGCAAACCAATACCAAACCTTCCGATAAAATCATCCGCATCGGGCGTATCCCGTTTCGAGCTTTCCCCGATAACGGTAAGGAAACGATATACCTCCTCCTCTTTCAGCCCGATTCCATTGTCGCGGAATATCACCGTTTTGTCATCATTCAGAAAGACATCAATACGTCCTGCATAATTCTCGTCAATATTGCGCAAAGCTGTAATAGCATCCACACAGTTCTGCAACAACTCACGGACAAAGGTATTCGGATTACTATAAATATGCTCTGACAACAAGGCAATCATTCCTTTGAGATTGACTTGAAACAGATTATTCCCTTCTTTCTCCATGCCTACTTACTATTTTCTCCTCCTTCCGGTGATCTTAAGGGCCTTTTCGTTACCATTTTCAGCAGCCTTCTCGAACCACTCCATTGCTATATCATCGTTTTCTTCCACACCATTTCCCGTCAGGTAAGCGTTTCCTAGTTCAAATTGAGCCTTATCATTATTCTTTTCGGCAGCTTTCAACAGCCATTGCACAGCTGCTTCCGGGTCAGGCGTACAGCCTTCGCCATACATTTGCATCTTACCCAGATAATATGCGGCACCGATATTCTCATTACCGGCCGCATCCGTAAACCAGCGGTAAGCCTCCGCATAATTCTGCTTCACACCCACTCCGTTGTAATAACAAAGTCCGGTACGATACATACTCGTCACATTACCGTTATCCGCAGCCAGTGTATAATATTTAAAGGCTTCCGTCTCATTATCCTCTACACCGATACCCATTTCGTAACAAATACCCAGTCCTTCGTTATACCATTCGTATTCGGCAGCTTTCTTAAAGTAAGCAAACGCCTTTTCCGACTCGTTCAGACTATCATAATCATACAAATAATAATCCCCCATGCGCAGCATCGCCATAGGAATCTCATTCGCAACAGCCTTTTCGTACCATTCCACGGCTTTCTTGTTATCTTCCAAACAAGGACCGCACCCGAAGAAATAATAATCTCCCATTTTAAACTGGGCGTAACCATAATCCTGTTCCGCTGCCCGTGTCATATATTCCACAGCCTTTTGCGGGTTTTCCTCCACACCGTTACCGTTCTCATAAGCCAGCCCTAATTCAGTCAAACAGCGGGATTCGTTCTTCTCTGCCCCCTTTCCGAACCACTCGAGTGCCTTGTCCCAGTCTTCCTCCGTACCGATTCCCTGTTTGTAACAACGTCCCAGAGCAAAGATTCCTTCATTTTCATCCGCCATGGCAGCTTTTGTATACCAGGCAAATGCCTCCTCCGGCTTCGCCTCACCCAATACAGCTTTTTCCAGATAAAGACCTACGCGGAACATTGCATAAGGATAGCCTTCCTGTGCCGCTTTTTCACAGAGTTCAAAAGCTTTCTCATAGCTTCTTTCCACTCCGTTGCCATTCTCGTATAAGAATGACAGTTCTACCAATGCAAAACATGAACCCATTCCGGCCGCTTTCTCGTAATATTCTCTCGACTTCACCGCATCCGTCACACCGCTATATCCGTTAGCCAAGTAAAGCGCTGCACGGCAGTATCCGTCCACATTATCCAGTTCAGCTGCTTTCTCGTAATATTCCATAGCTTTCACATAATCCGGTTCTTCAGACAGAAAGCCACGTTCATACATCCAACCCAAACGATAGGCCGCATTTCCCGAACCCAGTTCGAGCGCCTTTTCCAGCAACTGTTTTACACGACTCATGTCTTCTTCCACCAGGTCACCGTTGAAATATACATTCGCCAGTCCTTCGATACCTTCTATATAATCACCTTCCACACAACGTTCGAGACACATCAGCCCACGTTCCACATTCTTATAATCATCATTGTACAAGTAAATCAATGCCAACTCATACGCACTATACAACTCGCAATAAAGCATTCCCTTCTCCAGCCATTCTATTGCTTTAGGCAGATCAAGCCATGCCTCCTCCTGATAATTGTATCCCAGGAAGTTGGCGGCAGACCATACTCCGGCATGCCAGGCTTTCTCCCAAATTTCGAAAGCCAGTTCTTTCGGTTTACCCAGTTCGGGATAACGGAAATACAGAGTAGCGAGATTTTTCAGACTATATAGATTGGGAACGATTTCCAAAGACTTTTCATAACAGGCAGCTTCCTCGGCTATCTTGCCTTCTCCCCTGTCGAGTGCGTCTCCCATTGCCGCATACACATGAGCACGCAAACGGTCGCCTTCGGGCAGTTCGGCAAGCAAATCCTGCCGTATCTGCAACGCTTTCTCCTTGTTGCCCGTAAACTCTTCGGCAAAAGCGCGATAATGTTTCCCCCAAAGAATAGCTTCGGGTGAAGAAAGAGCCGCAAAACGTCGTTCTCCTTCTTCCTTATCCTGCTCACAATAAACCCCCATATACCGCCAATAGGCAACAGTCGCTTCCGCTTCACCCCAGCCCATATCGGCAGCCTTCTCGTAGCAAGGGAACAAATAGCTCATATCCCGCTTTCCATAGCGGGCCTCGGAGTACTGTGCACCTTTCTGCGCCCAGCCTGCTCCGCTGAACACAGCCACACGTTCGCACACCCTCATCACCTTCTCCCACCAGAACTCATATTCTTCTTCGCTGAGATCGACTTCGACATTACAGTCGAATGCACTGAATATCAATTCAAAGAAACCTTCCGTCAGTTTCTCATCCTCCCGGGTGTCCAACGCATATTCGCATACAGCCAATGCTTCCCACCAGTTATCAGCATTTAATAATGAAGTAGATGTATATTTTGGGAACCATGCCGCAGCAGGTTTCCCAGAGGCTTTAATCCCGGCGGACAACTCCTCGAATTTCTCTTTCAAAGTTCCCATAACAGTCTCTTTATCTTCTTTCTTGTGTTAATAGTCAATAGAAAAATCTCGTAACGAGCGCCAAGGTACAAATATTGACTGAATGAACAAAAAAGAGAACCCAAAAAGATAAAGAGCAGATAAAAAGAAAAGGGAGAAACCATGTGGTTGACATGACTTGTGAAAGTAAAATAGCTTATAGTCCCAACAATTCCTGCAATCGTTGCACGGCTGTTTCGATCTGCCAGCGATCTTCCAGTTCGTCGGCATTGAAAATATATTGCGCCTGCGTGTAGAAAGGAGCCCGTTGTTCCAGCGCCCGGATGATAAACGCTTTCAATTCATCATCCTCTTTTCCCTGAAGTATGGGACGCTGTTGCTTGGCGATACGCAACCGTCTGAACAACACATCGGGATGAACATCCAGAAATACCGTCTTCCCCACCCGGTTCATAAATTCCATATTATCAAAAAAACAAGGCGCTCCCCCCCCCGTAGAGATTACCACATTCTCGAACTCGGCCACCTCATGGAGCATATTCCTCTCCAATTCCCGGAATCCGGTTTCACCACGTTCGGTAAACAGCTCTCCAACAGTTTTGTGAAAACGCTCCTCAATATACCAATCGAGATCAACGAACGGTACATTCATCTTACGGGCAAATGCCTTACCCAATGTCGTTTTTCCGGCACCCATATAGCCGGTAAGGAAGATACGAACCATAAATGACTAATTTTGCTCACAAAATTAGTCATTTTATTAAAATCCAAGTATTAAAAACGAAGTTATTTGAATACCCTCACCCGTTCTTCGAGCGGTTGAAACTCTTTTTCACCCGGTTTAGTCACAGGAAGTCCGAACGGCATTTCCGCAATCAGATGCCAATGTCCGGGCAGATTCCATGCACGACGCACCTCGTCGTCAATCAACGGATTATAGTGTTGCAGTGACGCTCCGAAACCGACATCTTCCAGCATGACCCATATAGCCAGCTGATGCATGGCCGAAGTTTGCAGCGACCAGCCGGGGAAGTTATCCTGATAGGATGGGAAAGCCTCCTGAAGTCCTTTCACTACCTTTTGGTCTTCAAAGAAAAGCACAGTCCCATATCCGCAAGCGAACGAGTTATCTATTTTTTCTTCCGTCTTTACGAAAGCCTCCGCGGGCACAATTTTCTTCAACGCATCTTTCACAATCTGCCACAGTTTCTTGTGTGATTCCCCTAACAAAAGTACCACCCGCGTAGACTGCGAATTAAATGCAGACGGCACGTGGCGTACGGTCATATTGACGATACACTCAATCTCCTGATCCGGGATAGGCGACTGATTAGTAATTGAATAGTAAGTCCGGCGATGTTTCAAAGCTTCACTAAAAGATCTTTCCATAATAGCTCCTTTCTAAATGTTATATTCTTAAACTCTCTTATTTTTATAACAAGTAGCTCTGTTGACTTGTTCAGTTAGAGAATATATTTGTACCTTCGCGCTGTCAATATACAGACATCAATTCATTGTAAAAAGGAAAAATGGCTAAACAGAAATTCTACGTTGTATGGGAAGGCGTGACGCCCGGGGTTTACACATCCTGGACGGACTGCCAGCTTCAAATCAAAGGATACGAAAGCGCCAAATACAAATCATTCGACACCCGCGAAGAAGCGGAACGCGCACTGGCCACCTCCCCTTACGCCTATATCGGAAAAAACGCCAAGAAGAAAAGCGAGAAAGTTTCTTCGGAAACATTGCCCGCCTGCGTGATTGACAACAGTCTGGCGGTGGACGCTGCCTGCAGCGGCAACCCCGGTCCTATGGAATATCGCGGAGTCCACATAGCCAGCCGCCAGGAAGTCTTCCACTTTGGCCCGACGAAGGGAACGAATAATATCGGCGAATTCCTCGCTATCGTACACGGACTGGCTTTGCTGAAACAGAAGGGATTCGATATGCCCATTTACAGTGACAGCGTCAATGCAATCAGCTGGGTGCGGCAAAAGAAATGTAAGACCAAGCTTCCGCGTACCGCAGAAACAGAGGAACTGTTCAAACTGATAGAACGTGCGGAGAAATGGCTTCGGGAAAACACATACACCACCCGTATTCTGAAATGGGAAACCAAAGAATGGGGAGAGATTCCGGCAGATTTTGGCAGAAAATAAGACAAAAAGACCAAACACCCCAAAATATATTTTTATCTTTGAACCCAAGATAGCATTTTTGTATCCAAACACATCAATAAATGTATGAAAAATAAGCAATTTATTATTTTAGCGGTCGTTTGCGTCGTTACTCTTCTCCCTTTTATGGGATTAACGGATTTCCATACCAAAGGGGAACCCCGCGAAGCAATCGTTGCATACTCCATGATTGAAACCGGTAACTGGACGCTTCCCGTCAACAACGGCGGGGACATCGCCTACAAGCCACCCTTGTTTCACTGGTGTATTGCCGCCCTTTCCTCTATTGCCGGGAAAGTAACGGAATACACTTCACGTATGCCCTCTGCATTGGCACTGATAGCTATGGTGTTAGGCGGATTCTTATTCTACGCCAAACGCAGGGGAGCTTCAGTCGCCCTCCTTATGGGCTTAATTACCCTGTCTAATTTTGAAGTCCACCGTGCCGGTATGAACTGCCGCGTTGACATGATGCTGACCGCCTTTATCGTACTCGCGCTCTACCAACTCTACCGTTGGTGTGAGAAAGGGCAAAAAGGATTCCCCTGGATAGCCACCTTGTTTATGGGATGTGCCACACTAACCAAAGGTCCCGTAGGTATCCTCCTGCCTTGCATGGTCACCGGGGTCTTTCTGCTGATCCGGGGTACCAGTTTCTTCAAAGCCTTTTTCTCGATGGCGCTGGTAGCCATTACGTCCTGTATCCTGCCCGCCCTTTGGTACATCGCTGCCTACCAACAGGGAGGAGATAATTTCATCTCACTGGTTATGGAGGAGAATTTCGGTCGTTTCATGGGAAAAATGAGCTACGAATCCCATGAGAATCCTGCTTACTACAATATCATTACAGTCGTATCCGGCTATGCCCCTTACACATTGTTGGTTCTGCTTTCCTTATTCAGCCTTACATACGGGAAAATAACCGGAAAACCCCGCGAATGGTGGCAGAGGTTCACAACATATATCCGCGAAATGGACAGCACCCGCTTGTTCTCTTTATTGAGCATTGTTCTCATTTTCGTTTTTTACTGCATCCCAAAGAGCAAGCGCAGTGTTTACCTGTTACCCATTTATCCGTTCATCGCCTATTTCCTTGCCGAATATATCATGTATCTGGTCCGGAAAAACTCAAAAGCAGTTAAGATATACGGCGGATTTCTCTCCGTCGCCGCTATTCTTCTCCTTGTCACATTTATAGCCGTGCGGTTAGGATTAGTGCCCGACAGTATTTTCCACGGAAGACACGCCGCCGAGAATATAGCCTTCATGAACGCGTTGGCAAATATCTCACTCAACGCAGGCCACATCATCGTCATCTGCCTGCCATTAATTGCAGCCATCTATTTCTTCCGGACAATCAGGAAAAAAGAATCGGGAATGAACGTAGTGTATGCCACTCTTTTCGTTACATTCTCGCTTTTCATGTCATTGGACGGTGCTTACCAGCCCGCCATACTGAACACCAAATCGGACAAAGGAATGGCGGAAGATATCCGGGAAATAGCTTCGGGCAGCAAGATCTATTCTTATGTAGCTGTCGATATGCTCCGTTTCTACACGGTCAATTTCTATCACAACGACCAGATAGGATTGTTTGAAAAGGATATGCCGGCCGAAGGCTATCTATTGGTAGGACGACGCGATTTTGAAGGTTTCAAGCCCAAATATGAATCCGAATATACTTTTGAAGAAGTATATCAGAGCACGAAAAGAGGATGTGACATCCGTGACATTATTTACCTGTATCGTTTCAAGAGAAAATAGCCATAGGATCAGCGTAGAATAACAGAAAAAGAAGTAAACCCGTTACAGGTTTACTTCTTTTTCTATCAGATAACGCGGACGGCGTTTCACCTCCTTATATATTTTACCGATATATTCACCGATCACTCCGACGGCAGTCAGGATAGCGCCGCCGATAAACCAGACAGAAATGAGTAGCGAAGTCCAGCCTCGGATTACGTCTCCGCCAATAAACTCCACCAAAGCATAGATAATGGCCAGGAAAGAAACCAGCATAAAGATAAGCCCGGATGTGGTAATCAGGCGTAATGGTTTGACAGAGAAAGAAGTGATTCCGTCCAGGGCGAAGTTCAACATCTTCGTGAACGGATATTTCGATTCACCGGCAAAACGTTCCTTGCGGTCGTAATAGACAGAAGCGGTAGGATATCCGAGCATACACACCATGCCCCGGAGGAAAAGATTACGTTCGGGGAAAGACACCAATGCCTTCAGGGAGCGCTTGCTCATCAGACGGAAATCCGCATGATTGTAAACAATCTCCCCGCCCATTGTCCGCATCAGTTTGTAGAACATCTGCGCGGTATGTTTCTTGAAGAACGTGTCCGTTTTACGTTCCCGCCGTACACCGAACACCACATCGGCCCCCTGATTATAATAATCCACCATTTCCACAATAGCATTCACATCATCCTGCAAATCAGCGTCGATAGATACAGCCGCATCATAATCGCCGGCCGCCACAAAATCCAATCCCGCCCAGAGAGCCTGCTGATGCCCGACATTATGCGCCAGTTTCAAGCCTGCCACACACCTATGAGATTCAGACAATTGCTCTATCAGTTTCCAGGTAGTATCCTTGCTTCCGTCGTCCACATACAAAATCTTTCCTTCGGCCACCTTCCCTTCCTGCTCCATTCGGGCAAGCACATCAGATAGCTGACGAGTCGTTTCTTTCAATACTTCTTCCTCATTATAACAAGGAACTACAATCACAAGTCTCACGCCGTTCATAGCTTTTTATGTTTAAAGACAAACCGAACAAATAAGAAATTCACAGGAATCGCTATCGCAAACACCGGCACAGGTGCCCATGCTTTAGAAACTCCCAGATAGAGGAATACATTCAACAGAATGATATGCAACAAATAATTAACCAGATGCGCCCCTCCCATACCAACCAACTTTTTCCATGACGGAGTGGTTCCGAACGTAAAATAAGAAGTCAGATAGAAGTTGACAATAAAACTGATTACATATCCCGTCGTATAGGCTACATTGACGTTGATAAAAGATTGCAGGAAATAATAAATCCCATAATGCAATGCCGTAGCCAGCACGCCGACCACGCCAAAACGTATAAACTCTTTCACCAACGGCTTTGTTTTCATAAAGCACTTACTTCTTGACGGATACTTTATCTAATGTCTTGTGTTCTTTTACCAGGGATTCCGTACTTTGCAGCATAGAGAAGCAATAATCTTTCAAGTTCCGGAAAGCCTCCTCATCAGTACCAGTGGCAGCGCGGAGCTTACCTTCCTCCAGTTTGTACTTGAATTCCTGTTGGCTGTCCGGCGAATAGATAAACATATTCACCGAGTCTCTTGCCCCGATCAGATTATCCGCCGTAAAGAACATACAAGGACGTTCTTCTTCCAACAGATTGACACCGAAATTGTTTTGCAGGTAACTTATGTTAAGCAGCCCCAACAACGTAGGAGATACATCCACCTGCCCACCAAAACCGTCGTATACCCCCGGCTTGATATCTTTCCCGTAAATCATCAGAGGAATATGGTTATAAGACTGGGGCATTTCACATTCAGGTGTTCCCACCATTTTACCATGATCGCCCAGAAAAACGAAAATCGTATTGTCAAACCACGGCTGTTTTTCCGCAGCCTGCATAAACTGCCGGATAGACCAGTCGGCATATTCTACAATCTGCTCTTCGAGCACATCACTATGCGGGTGGAAATAGGGCGGAATCACATAAGGGGGATGATTGCTGATAGACAGCAATACGCTGAAGAACGGATTCCCCGTCCCGGCCCTTTCATTCAAAATAGGAAGTGCATACTGATACATGAAGTCATCCTGCACACCGAAGCTGTTTACTACTTTTTCCGAAGGATAATTCTCCTGAGCGTAAATTTCGTCGAACCCGTTCGTGCGAAGGAATGCATTCATATTGCCGTACTGCGATTCGTGAGTCATAAAGAACAGGTTACAGTATCCGTTCTCCTGCAATACGGTAGGCAGTCCCGAATAGACAGGAATCACAGAACCTTTCATGGCATTCCGTTTCATGATAGCCGGAAAAGAATAAAGCGTGGAATAAATACCATGATTGGTATGAATACCGGAGGAGTAGAAATGACTGAAACTCAAGGATTGCTGATAAAGGCTATCCAGATAGGGAGTCAGTTTCTTATCCGATCCAAAAGTCCCCATTAGATTGGCGGACATAGACTCCATAAAGACCAGAACTACGTTCCTGCGATTAGGCGTACCTTCCCGTTCTACTTTCCGTGCGATCGGAGACAACCGGTCAATTCCTTGCCTATGCAAATATTTCTGTACTTTTGATAAAGCGTCTTCCTCAGACATCAGATGCAGAGTCCGGTTTTCTTTCCGGTTATCATCCAGTGTACTTGTCAGCAGATTAAAGACGGGATTCACTCCCAACTGATTCAGGAACGGGTCTTCACAATAATATGCCTGACTTACTTTTATCGGGTTATATCCCATACGCCCACGAATGCCGAACAGGCAAAGCCCGATACAAATTGCACCTGCTACCAACACAGCTACCCGGCTCAACAGACTTATCTGTGATGCAGCCTTTTCTGCTCTACGATAGAAATAGGATGCAAGGGAAGAAGCTCCCCAAACAAATGCCACGATAGACAGGAGCCCGAGGAATATCGGAAAATAGTAAGAAGACTCCCCAAACATCAGACCAGCTGTTGTACCGCCATAGCCGAACCAATTATAAATAGAAGAATTAATCGTTTTGAAGAAATATTCAAAATATGGAATATTGGCAGCAGCGATAACAAAAGATACCGAATAAAAACAACTAAAATAAACCGTTGTAAACCTAAACAGCCATTTAGCGGTGTAGTTACAAAGAGCGGCTATCCACAAAACAACCAAAGGGAGCAACAGGATATAACAAGCTATTACATTGTCAAACCAGAGTCCGCGGAGGAAAGCACCGGACTGCAAAAGAACATCTCCCTTTATTTCTGCCGGAAATTGATAGTCAATGGAACAGAACAGTGTGAACCGGAAAATAAAGAAAATAAAGAGAGCTGCCATGTGTATGGATAACAGATATAAGAGGTAGCACTCAAAACGTTTTATAGAGATTCCTTTCATTAGATTCAACTTAAAAAAGTTCCATTATAATTATTCCGTTACAGTTGCTGCATATCGTGTAAGCGTTTGTAATATCCGTTCAGTTCAATGAGTTCCTCATGCTTGCCGCGTTCTACAATCTCTCCCTCATAGAGCACGCAGATTTCATCCGCATTCTTAATAGTAGAAAGACGGTGAGCAATGGCAATCGTTGTACGCGTCTTCATCAAACGCTCCAACGCTTCCTGTACCAGACGTTCCGATTCGGTATCCAGTGCCGAAGTAGCCTCATCCAGAATCAGAATCGGCGGGTTCTTCAAGATAGCACGGGCAATGCTGATACGCTGACGCTGACCACCGGACAACTTACCGCCCCGGTCACCGATATTCATATTATATCCCTCCGGCTTCTCCATGATAAAATCGTGTGCATTCGCAATCTTGGCAGCTTCTATCACTTGCTCCATTGTTGCATTTTCCACACCAAAAGCGATGTTGTTGAAGAATGTGTCATTAAACAAGATTGCTTCCTGATTCACGTTACCGATCAAACTGCGCAAATCGGCAATACGAACATCACGTATACTGGTTCCGTCGATTGTGATATCTCCTTCCTGCACATCGTGATAGCGCGGCAGCAAATCCACCAACGTCGATTTACCCGACCCCGACTGTCCTACCAGTGCGATCGTCTGACCTTTAGGAACTGTCAGGTTCACATGCTTCAACACTTCCCGTTTACCGTCATAACTGAAAGTGATATCCTTAAACTCAATTTTGTCATTCAGTCCCTTCAACGGTTTCGGATTCGAAATTTCTTTGATCTTATTCTCAGCTTTCAGAATCTTGTCTACACGCTCCATTGAAGCCAGACCTTTCGGGATGTTGTATCCTGCCTTCGCAAAATCTTTCAACGGATTGATTACGCTATACAAGATCACCATATAAAAGATAAATGTCGGAGCGTCAATCGATGCGTTTTGTCCCAGAATCAATGTACCGCCGAACCATAACACAGCTACAATCAGAATCGTTCCTAAGAACTCACTCATAGGATGCGCCATAGCCTGACGTATGGCAACCTTATTTGTCGCGTCACGAAGTTCGTTGCTGCATTTGGTGAAACGGTTAATCATTTTGTCTTCCGCAATAAAAGCTTTGATAATGCGCAAGCCACCCAACGTTTCTTCCAGTTGCGACATCGTATCGCTCCACTTGCTCTGCGCCTCCAAAGACTGGCGTTTCAGTTTTCGTCCTACCACACCCATCAGCCAGCCCATTCCCGGCAACACAACGATCGTAAAGAGAGTCAACTGCCAGCTGGTGATGACCAGTGTCGCAAAATACAGAATAATCATAATCGGACTCTTCATCAACATATCCAACGAGCTGGTAATGGAGTTCTCCACTTCACCCACATCCCCGCTCATACGAGCGATAATATCTCCTTTTCTCTCTTCCGAGAAGAATGACATCGGCAGACGCATCACCTTGGCATACACCATAATACGGATATCACGCACCACTCCTGTACGCAACGGAATCATTACAGCCGAAGAAGCGAAATAACAACCGGTTTTAAACAATGTCATAATCATCAGGAACAGTCCCAAAAAGATAAGCGCCATAGTAGGTCCATTATCTATTATCATCTGACTGATATAATAATAGAAGTTATTCTTAGCAACATCGGCCAAATCACCACTTCCCCATTCCATAAAATGATAGACCTTATCAGCCCCTTCCGTCTTGAACAGGATACTCAGAATAGGAATCAAAAAAGTGAATGAAAACACATTGAATACAGCAGATAAAATATTCAGCAAAACAGCCCAGCCGATATACTTCTTATAAGGCGACACAAAACGTCGCATCAATTGTAGAAATTCCTTCATTACTTGCCATTAAATAAGTTAAGACCGCAAAGATACAATAAAACCGATTAACAGACAGCAGTTTCACCGAATTATTAACGCGATTTATCGAAAAGAGCTTGTAAGAAAGCGATCATATATCCGACAAACTCTCATTTCCCGAGTCATAAAGTCTTTCTTCCAGTAAGTCTTTCGCAATTACCCTGTATCTCTTTTTGAGCGACAGCCACCACATGATAATAAACTCCGCGCGTTTTCCTGTACGATTTCACTCCCAACCGTTGCAGAATACGTCCGAAATAGTTCACCTGACCGGAAGAGAATTTCATTTTACTCGCCTTTTGTATCCGTTGCAATATATCGGCAGCAAGTATCCACTCTCCTTCTTCCTCATCGTCCGCAACGCGGTAATACACAAGAAACAGCTGTTCGATAAGCGGTGACTGTTCAAACTCCTGATTGGCTTCCGTCATAATGGCTTCTTCCTTTTCGTCAAACCAATACCGTTCATTGTGATAGAGCGCCGCCATTGCCTGCGCATAAAGCTGTTCATAATCAACAGGACGAACCACATCAATCACTCCCGTAACCTCCACACCTATATAACGACGACTGCCGGAAGTATCTGTCAGCAAATCCTTATGATTGCTTGTTCCGATGAAAGAAGCGTAGCGGCGAAGTTCTTCTACCGCCGAAGCATTCGGGCGCCGTGTATTAACGACCGGCTTTTGCATGATATGTTTAAGGAAAGGCTGCTGATTGATACCTATCTGGTCAAACTCATCCATATTAATCAGCAAAAAACGATTCAGATACAACTCCGCATCCCGTTTCCGGCTAAAGTCAATGCTATCCGTATAGTACGCCTGCAAACACGGCGGTAGAATCAGGCGGCAAAACGTAGATTTCCTGTAAGCCTGCGGACCGACTAATATAGGCGAAGTGCTGTTTGCATGATTTTTACCCAGTCCACGCCAATGAGCTATCATGCTGAGAAACCAACGACGGAACAACTGTGCCCAATGGGGATTATTGCAAGGAACCCGCTTTGCCAGATCTCCGATGTGATCTTTGCCGTCCCAACGGGGGAGATCATAAAGGAACTCTTCAATAGGCTGATAAACCGGCACATGATCTGAATTCAGATAACGCACCACGTCTTTGTCCCACAATTTAAGCCCTTCGTATTGCGCATTCATGGTAATACTTGCCATCAGCCTCTTATTTACCGGACGAAAATAAAAATCAAAACTGTTCCGTTGCCGGCATTCCACTTGCGAGGTCAACTGATTGAAACGAAACTCATAACGACGTTTCATAAACTCATCCATTTGCATCACAAACAGTTGTTCCGGCAGCAGACTGCTTTTATCCGCAAACCCTTTACAAGTGCGATATACATTCTGCACTGTCTCACGGATCAGAAATTCATCATCCGGCAAGCGGTAATGGGCACGAGTCCACCGCACTGTATCCTCTGCGGGAATACCGGCACGAAAACAATGTCCGGCCAGACAAACCAGCAAGGAATGTATATCATCTCCCGGCTGATAGCCATGCTGCTCATCCAAAGCCCGCGCAAAAGCCGCCTCAAAAAGTACGGAAAGAGCTTTATAACTCTCATATCCCGGTACAAGCCGTTGCAAAGGCGAGGTTTCCGCCTTCACCTGTTCGCGATAGGTCGTTTCTCCCGGCATAGCCATAGGCTGTTTCATATAGACAGGCATCGCTTCGGGATTAAAATACAGTTCGGGGTCGAAGGTCAGACGACAATATTGCTCCAGTGAAGGTTCTTTCAAGTCGATATCGAAAGGAAGCTGCGGTTGATAAAATTTCACGGCGAGCCGGTAAGCGTGCGCATGGAAAAGTTCCGCTTGCTCACGGTTGCCCGGCAAAAGATCGTCAGGATAAGTAAAGCGCACCCATATCTTTACCGACTTTCCGGAAGAACCAGCAAAAGCAAGATAGGTCTGCGGAAACTCCTTCACACGTTCTTTCACCTCATCCGCTTCCATAGGTCCGGAGAGATTGTTCACTTGAAGCATCACCACTCCGTTGTACTCGTCCATTGTCATTACCCCATTCTTACGGACAAAGGCAGCCGCAGGAAGCAACTTCGGCACTTTCTGTACATAGTCATTTTTATCTCCCGGAAATATATAAGGCAGGACTTCTCTCATTCCTGAGACGAGTTGTGCTTTAGTTTCCACTTTCATTTGCTCCACGAGCTGTTCGATTTTCAACGTCCGCAAAGTGTTCACTCTGCCGTCGTCTCTAATTTGTGTTATTCTCATTACTTATTTAGTTTGTCCTGCATGTTTGTGTAGGGCGATTATTACCGGAGACAAAAGTACTGTAAATATTCCATACAAACAAATTTTAAAAGCGCTGGTTCTTCTTTCTACCAGAAAAGATTTTTCAATTTCATTTCTCATATTCTCATACTTTTCAGTTAAAGTGTAGTCAATCAAATAGATGTACTATGAGAAATACTTTTTCAAACAGGCATTTCTCATAGTTTATTCCACATTTCGGCTCAAAATTTGGGTATTTCTCATTGTTTTTCAGAGTATTTCTCATAGTCAGCACAACTCTGTTTGCCTAATGCCGGATAACCTTATCCAATATGAAATTAAACTATTATTTACGTATAAACAACTAAGCATTTACTTGTTTTCCGCCCAATATTGTTGTATCTTTGAAGGAACATTCCAACCGTTCCACTCCAGTGCACAGGCCTGTCTACTCCAGTAAAAAGTTCTGTCTACTGAAGTGCAAAGAACCGTCTACCGGAGTGGAACGATAGAAGCATAGGTAGGAAAAGAAAGGAATGAAGGCAAGATATAGCAACAGCCTAAGTAACATAATACATAAATCACCATTAAATTGAAACAGCAATGGCAATACAATTCGAGTTTTATAAGAATCCCCAACCGGAAAAAGAAGGGGAAGAACCAAGCTACCACCCTCGCGTAGTTAATTTTCAACATGTCACTACTCAGCGACTAGCAAAAGAAATCCACATGGCAACTACTTTCGGAAAAGCAGAAGTAGAGGCAATGTTAATGGAACTGAGCAGATGCATGGGCAATCATCTGCGCGAAGGAGAAAGAGTGCATCTGGACGGGATCGGGTATTTTCAAATCACATTGCAAGCCGCCGAACCCATACACTCACTTACTACCCGCGCCGACAAAGTGAAACTAAAATCCATCAACTTCCAGGCCGACAGAGACTTGAAAAGTTTGTGTATGACCACACACCTGCGGCGTTCGAAATATAAACCGCATTCCGCCTCTCTTTCAGAAGAAGAAATTGACCGGAAACTCACGGAATATTTTGCAACGCATCCTGTCTTGACTCGTACTAATATGCAGTCTCTTTGCAGCTTCACTCAAAGTATGGCCAGCCGGCAAATACGCAGGCTAAAGGCAGAAGGTAAGCTGCAAAATATTGGGAAGCCTACGCAACCTATCTATGTTGCAGGGGCGGGATACTATATTTAGCATACTAAAATTTGTATCAATAGTGAAACATAGGTTCAAAAATTCAAGGCATGCCCAATAATTCTCTTGAAAAAAAATAAAATACCATGAAATATACGAGAATATACAAATTTATTGTAACTTTGGAATCATTTTGATTAGAAAAGCAACAGGATTACAGAAAAATGGTTAGGTCTGCGTTTATGGGAACTTTTGGAGAAGAAGCCATGAAATGGTTAAGTCTCTTGACAGCGCCACAATATGACTATATTGTGGCTATAGCACGTAAGTGCCCCCGTTTAATTGACGTCATCCTTCGGGAAAGCAAGACGTTTTCTCCTTCGATCTGGGATAAAGTAATAACAGAACATGCTCTGCCTTTTCATTTTGCACAAATGCCCCCAAAGCATAATTATTTACTAATTGACGACAGTGTGTTCTATGGAAGCACATTCAAAAAGATAGAGACACTTATAAAGAATTTAAACAATATTTCTCAATCTGAAAATGCGAATGAATGTAACAAGATCAATATAAAAAACGCTACCCTTTTTCTCTTAGAAAACAACAGACTGGAAAACCTAAATATCAATATGTACTTCCGGACCGGAAATGAGCAGCAAGCAGTCACATTCGTCAATTATGAAATGTCAGCATTCCTTAAAGGAGGACCTTATGATTTAGAATTCCCTATCATATATCATCCAGGAGAGTTCGACGAAAATAAAATACAAACTGCACTGGAAGAGAACTTTCCCGAAGCACAAATTTATTCATTGGACGAACCCGTTCTATTGGAAAACGGAGAGAATGCAACAAGAAAAAGTTGGACAATATTGTTTTATCCTATAAACAAAAGAAATGCACAGTCTACAGATCCAGAATTCAGCAAAATAAGATTTTTCCTTAACGAGACCCGGAATGAACTCAGAATTGTGCCTTTCTCTCCCTATCCATTAACAACGGATGCACTAAGTAAATTTGATTTATTCCTTCCCGATCAGCACAAAGATTTATACAGAAAGGTTTACAATCGTGTATCTCATCTTCTTGATTTAGAAGCTAACAACGAGGACGAAGAATATATTGTCTATCAGACAGAAAGAAGTTTGGTTATATGGATAAATTACTTGCTGTCTATTAATTTATATATCAAAAACAAAAAGGCATTAGACAACTTCCTTTTGTCCGTCAACGCCACCAGCCAACATCTTGACCCCAAAGACATACGCTTTTTAATCGGATACGAATTGGCAGAAGAACTATACCCTTGTATAGAAACTTGGTTTAAGAGCAATGACATCATGACTCCTTTATTCATTGATTATAGTCCTATCTATGTCAATGGACTTGAAGAAATGGTTATCCCTGCCAACTATGTTAACTCATTTTCCCAAGCATTATCGGGAAAGTTCGCAGGTTCTACCGCTATCAATGAGTTTGTCTCCTGGCATTTTTTCTGCCAACATGAATTGATAGACAATGCGAGCAGAAATCAGACAGCGTCCAACAAGTACGCCCGCCTCAGATATGGCATCACCTACCGGGGATTATACAACAATATCCTTGTACATAAGACCGACATCGACTTTGAAAAAGATTTACATATAGCCATGGATGCGCAAATTGATGAAGGGAGTGTAGTGCCTAAATATATCAAGTTATCTTCCCCTGAACGTAAATCGATGTGGACACGTATGTTCCGCTCCGGAGAAAGGATTCCTAAGTTTATCGAAATGATAAACTTAAGTCTCTCACTTATTGTACAACTGAAAAAGAAACTTAGTGTATCTTCCGTACCAAAGACTATTTTGGAAACATATCTCTTGCAGGCCCTGACCAATTCACTTGACAACAAAGAACTATATGGATTATCGGACTATTCTTTCAAAAGATATCTGATGCCCGTCAAGGATGATATGCCAATGTATTGTGCTGCAATAGCGCCCGATCAGAAACAAAACCAATGTATCCCGATTACACGTTGGCTGATTGATCACGATTATATGAAAGAAAGCTACGACAGCTACGAAATATCAGGATGTATAACAGAGCATATATATTATCCACATAGCTTCGAAAACGCTTATAATGAACTGTCCTCTGCCTTTGCACGCATACTCGATACATTTTATGAAATGAAAAACTATATTTTCAAACTCTCTTTATTCGGATTAAGCAAAGAAGAGACTAAGGAAATTCAGATAGAACTACTAAAGCTTTGGAAAAGTAGGTTTGAAAAGTGCATGACAGAATTTCACAATACAAGCAATGATTACAGTAGTTCCGAATGTTATAAATTTCTTTATGAATACATTAAGAATTACAGAGATTTGGACAACAACTTATTGACAAAAATAAACAAATTGACAGAAGAGCCAGGAAATGAGAACAATAAATATTGGGCAACTATATTACAGAAAGAGCAAGAAGGAAAGGCCTTTGCTTTTGACAAAGAGCTCGATGGAAAATTCCAATTGGCAATTCTATTATGTTCAGCATATAGCACAATTAGATCAGAAATTCCCATGCTTAAGAATAATGATATTATCCAAACAGAATTAGAAGACAACAACATCAAAAGACTTTATGATTTTGTTTTAAAAAAAGAAAGCTTGAGAAATGATATTCTGCAACAAATCTGCAAAAATATCTTCGAAAAGAGTTTTTACTTTTACTAATATATTTCTTGATATATGGCACAAAAAAACTATGAAAAACTACTGACCGAATTAATGAAAAAGATTCCCCAAAACAGATTGGTAAAACATTTATTTTTAAATTATACTATCGGAAAAGGAGGGAATGAATTTCTTGTTATAAACAAAATTTGCAAACGTATATTCGGCAAACCGGCAAATAGAGAAGAAGATAAGGCAGATACTGCTGACAGTAGTACATTCGATCCTGTATATGACAGAAATTCCTGTTTTATCGACGAAGAAAAAGATATAAATATCGATTGGGAAGCAGTGTTTAACCCGGAATTAATCAATGAAGACTTTAGAATCGCCAAAATCTCTTTTGAGAACTTCCGCAAATTTCCGGGAAAAGGAGATAACCAATATCCTTACGGAGTATCTTTCAAATATTCTCCGGAGGATGAAAACCCTTGTTCAGCCATTATACTGGGAGTAAACGGAGTAGGAAAAAGTTCCGTATACCAAGGCATCGAATATATATACAGAAAAGAAATCGGTGAAGCACGTTTACGCGACTATGGCAAAAGAGAAGATACAGAAGCCGGTAAATTTAAGAGATATATGTCTAATTGGACATGTAATGATGTAAACGTAAAAATGTGGGTAAATGGTTCCCAAAAAGAATTTACGAATGAAATACCCCTACAAGCGGAACAAGGAGTACTATCCAATTGCCTCAAATATGGCTTTTTTATCTCTGAATATGAAGTAATACGCCTGGGGCAAATGAAGATTGAACATGGCGGCCACGACTCCTTGAGAATGCAAATAGCCAACGCGCTGGATATGGGCGAATTGAATTGGTTCAACAGGTTAGTCTATAAGCTTGCCATTTACCAGTCTAATATCAAAGTAGAGGAGAATATCAGTAGCGAAGAGATTGATGCCAAACGGGACACTATCAAAAGGAATAATGAATTCTTCACGCATATCGACTTTTTAATGAATTTAAAACCCGGAGAGCAATCTTTGAAAAATTTCCTCTACAATCTTCCTGAGGTTTTAACAATGCCGGATGTCAATAAAACCATAGAGCATGCAAATAAAATCATTCACCTTGCAAGTATTATTTCAGAATTCACACTGTCGACAGGCAAGAAGAACATTTCTGATACAACTCCTATAGGAGTAAACAGCGAAAGGAAGATAATCACCCAACTGGACAATCTGGTCAGAGCACTTAATAACATACACGAACTCCGGGAAAAGATTGATGCGGAAATAAAATATATAAAAGACAGTCTTCCTCTCCAAAACTTAAGGTTTAAAGACGAATACATCCATAACATATTAAAACAAATAGACGATGACTTCTACAATGTAATCGATCATATACAGAAAGATAAAGATAACGCAGTTCCCATAACAATAAGCGGCTTGAACGCTTTGAAAAATAATTGCAGGGAAATCCTCTCCTTCATCACAATGGAACTGATTCCCACTCTGCCCAAATGGGAAAAAGAAAGGAATGAACTTATCGGTGCATTACAATTGTCGAAAATCATCGAAACATATAACACATATTCGTCAAAAGAGTTAATCAACAGAGTAAAAGAAAACGACCAATTAGCAAAAGAAATCCATGCCTTAGAGTTGGCTCAAAAAGAATATCAGGACAGAATCAGTCAATACAATCTCATTCAATGTATTAAGCAGGATGCATACCAGATTTATAAAATCATAAACAAGAAGATATCATCCAAATTACAAGAGGAAGTGAGCAGAATCAACAGAGACATTATACAAAATATAATGTCACACTTCCTCAGTGAAGACGAAGAACTTATCTGGACTTGGGACAATATGTTAATCAAAGAAGAAAATGGTAAATATACTCCTGCTACAGATTCAAAAGAGAACAAATATCTAGCTTGTATGATACAAGACAAGACAAGCGGAAGCACTATCTCGGTAAAAAAGCACTTCAACACTTTCAGATTCCACCTTTTCAACACAATCCTGAATATGGCGTTCTCATTTGCCGTGATGGAGAAACTCAAAGTAAAATTGCCTATTATGCTGGATGACATCTTTTATGCTAGCGATTTCCACAACAGGAGAAACATTAAGCATTTTGTTAAAGCAATACTTACAGCATACAAGAGCATTTTCGAAAACGGGAAAGATAATAGCGAACAACCGGACAAAATCGGAAGTAAATTACAGCTTGTCATCTTTACGCATGACGAACTTGTATTTAAAAGTATCACCGACGAGATCAAAGAGTTTCATAAAAATGACTATCGCAAATACTTTATGTTCCATTCGCTATTACCACATAAAGAAGCTGCGCCCGACAGTAACTTTGAGATAAGTAACTTAGTATTCAATTTAAACGAGAGAAACGATGAGTGAAAATAAAGATATACAAAAGGTAGAAAACGATAAAGATAAAATTGAATATGAAAAATTCCATTGGGAGATTTCAGCTATCAAACGATTTAATATATGCATTGTTATAATAGTGTTGGGTATCTTTATTTGTGCTTTATTCAACATTAGTTATAAGATAAACGAACACAATAAAGCATGTGCCAAGAAGTTTGATTCCTTGACAAAAGATGTTGTCATCGACTTGCCACTCATACAAAAAACAGACTCAAATGTTACTGCCATACTTTTAGAATCCATTATCAAACAAATAGACAAACATTATTCAATGAAACTCGGAGAAATCCAAACAGTTGCTGACACCCGTCTATCCAGAGAAATGAATAATTTAAACCTATGGATAACCGTTTGGGCAGTACTCATGGGAATCATAAGCATCGGGCTGCCAATGTTTCTCAGCCTTATTGATTTCAAGAAGAGAGAATTCGAGAAACGAGAGCTCCAAAAGTCAGGAAACTACTATAAAAAAATATTTGAGGAAGACAAAAACGAATTTGATACCAAAATTAAAAAAGCGACAAAAGAACAAGCTGATCAATTAGAAAAACAATTGATAGAAGTGGAAGGACAGTCAAAGATCATGTTTCTGTTGCATTTATTAAGCACTCTTTGTAACTTCTCCTCTACCTCATTTCCGGAATCTGCAGAGCGGGACCAATGCGTGTATGATATTGTCATGAAAACAAGTAGTGCTTTCGACAAGATATATATATACTACAATCAGCACAGGAATTACAAACCAGATACCTCATTTCATTCACTGATTGTGTTCCTAATTATATCCTGCGACCAAATTAAAATAACAATTTCAAATCGCAAAGTATTACGCCTTTTGAGTGACTTGACAAACACTACCGAAGAACTTGAAAAGAAGTTTTGTCTTTATATGAGAAACAAAGCAGAAGAAACCGATAAAGAAATGTATGAAAAATTCCTTGAAGCACTCAAAAGTACAAATTATGCATTAGACAACTTTAAAAATGGTCTGAAGCAACTGCTCGCAGAACATTCAACATAATCAATAAAGTATATCCTCATATTTTTATATTGGGAATTACGCACCACAAACTAGATTATTAACACACTAAACTAAACGCCATTATGAAAAATCTACTTAATGTTTTGTTCATTTTATTATTTATCTCGTCATGCTCAGATACGGACAACAGCACATTTCCTGAGATAAACGACGAGGAGGAAAATAATACGGAGAAAATCATTCCGTTAAAATTAGAGATAGAAGACACACGGAAAAACATTTTCGATTATACCGTTTTTGGCTTATTTCCCAATGATTATTTCATTATGTTTTCTCTATTCGACATTTACGATTCAATCACGTGGAAAGTTTCTAATTTAGACGGCAGCCTGAAAATATTCAAACATACAGAAGGTAGCGCCAATTTCATACGTCAATGGTCTCATTCTTTTTATAGCCCGGGAAAATACAAAGCGTATGTGTCAGGATACAAAAACAAAGAAGTAATCAGCAGTGACACCGTAGAAATAGAGATTACGAACACTAAAGATTTTCTTTGCTATAATTGGAAAGACATAAAAGGCTCTATCGGACATGCGACAGGATACGAAGATGTTTTAAACGATTATGAATTTATCACGTATGAGGATATGCATCAAGGAATCCCTTCTGTATCCGTGTATCTTCGCGACAAGGAAAAGAACGACAGACCCGCCTTTCTTATACGAAGTAAAAAAATACTCACTGACTATATAAATTCGCTATATAATACAACTCCTATTTATGACGAAACGGATGATATTCTCCTCAAAAAACGCGAAGAGTTATTCGTGTATAAAGAAGAAAACACCTATCCTCTATGTATATGGATTACTCCAAAATCAAGGATCGTATTAATCAAGAATGAAAGGTTTAATGAATATCAGCTCTATGCGGAACCGAACTATGATATTCAATGATTTGTTGTCAGACAACTAAAAGACCAGACTTCCCTGAAAATTACAATATTCTGCAAGACATCTCTGGAATGCTCACATAAATCCCCTAATTTATAAGAGAATATCAGAGACATCTTGCAGTAAAAAGGAAAGTATCAACTACTCATATCATACTATTTTGATAAGATATCATTCGGAGCGACACTGGTATTATGGAATATCCTGAATCAGACCTTCCCAACTTTTAATACCAATCCGTTCCAGATATTGTTTAAAGTAATCATCTTCTTCATCAGTACCCGCTTTCTGATAGGTAGTCCATACAGGTTTAGCTTCTCCCTTATATTCTTCATCGCTGTATTTACGTAATCCCAAAGGAACACCATCGCCTAAATGATCAAACCAGCTATGCCATTGGATTCCATTAATACCGTCCAAAGCATTAATTTTCTTCCATCCATAAGCAAATCCGGCCGCTTGATCCTGCAAATCTTTATCTTCATAGCTCGGAGAGCATGTTCCTGCTTCAGAAAGCCATACAGAACGCCTGATATTTCCCTTATACTGGTTCTGCGAAATACCAACCCATTTATCCAGTACTTCAAGATTCTTCAGTGTCACATATTCCGTATCCATAGAGAAAGTCGCCTGAGCGTCATCCCAAGTACAAGGATTTCCCAGCTGTGCCGGATAACTGTGGCATGCCAACGACCAGAAGAAATCACCTTCAGCCTTACTAAACTGATTCATCAGATCAAGCATATCCCTCACTTTATACCAGCCACCGCCGGCGGCAATATTCCACCCATGCGAGAAAGAAATGAACACTTCTGAATGCTGGTCATACTGATGTACAATATTATAACACATACGCATTGAACGAAGATAAGTATCCATAAATGTGGCAATCGGCTTATCTCCCATATTTGTCCAATGAATTCCTCCATCTACCTCATTATGGATAATCCAATGTGCTATACGCATATCAGGATCGCTATATCTTTGCGCTAAAAAGTCAAGTGCAGCAGCATAACATTGAGTAGACTCTACCGTAGTCATATTGGGCATTGTATAAGGAGCTACCCCGTTATAATCCGGATGCTTCAGGAGTTCGCCTGCATCTCCGGAAGGAGCAATCAACAAAATGCCGGCTACAGAAATTCCACGTTGACTGGTCTGTTGCAATACTACATCAAATGAACTTATCAGATATTGTTCGTTAAAATAATATGTTTTTCCTCCATATGTATACGGTATGTCACCCGGCTGCTCAGAAAGATGCATAAAATTACTAATAGGAATATTGATAGTAGCACTGCTGATTCCCAACTCATCCAAATCATGTGTCAATAATCCATGATTAATAAGTCCGCCCAATCCTTTCTTCGATTTCAGAGGAACCGCTTCGACACTTTGTTTTGCATGAATTGCATCTACATTAGCATAACGGGCATGAGAAACAAGCTCATCCACATCCGCTCCTTCTTTAAACACAGCCCATTTGGACAATAGACGATCATATTTAAAATCTCCCACAGTAACATAGCGATCTAACTGTATGGAGAAAGAGTTTTCTGATAAAGGAATTTTAAACTCTATCTTCTCCGTTTTAAACATGTCCACAAAAGGAGGTATTTCGCCCAAGAAGAAAGTACCTTCGCCCGTATAATCTCCCTGGATAGTTACCGATGTTTCTCCAACCGTAACATCTGTGATATGGCAGGCATATTCTTTACTCAGATAATCTTTAATTCCTTGCTCATACTTCTCTTTATTCAAGGCTTCATTCTTTTCTTCCTCTTCTTCCTTTTTCTCTTCGTCGTTCATAACACGCAGGCGAATGTTACGCATCTGTATGGTATTATTAGGATCAGTTCCAAAGTCCATACGCAAGTTATCTCCTTTTTTGCCCCAATTAAAATTCTTTCGATATTCTTTCAGACGAACACTAAAAGAAGCCCATTCTTCAGAAGCCGGCACCTGCCCCGCACTCATACTATGCGCCGGATCAATTCCCGTTTCTACATCCATAAAGAAAAGTTCGAGATTACTCATCCCCAACGTTGTCTGATATTCAAATTCAAGTACATTACATTCCTCAGGCACATCTTCCGCAAATACTCCGGTTGTCGCCCATGGATCACCATCAGTTGTTTCTATAGTACAAGTACTATCCTCATATAAAGTCAAATTAACCCCCGACTTATACTTTCCATTCAATAACATATAAACAGGTGGAGTAACAGTCTCCTCAGGAGGAGTAACGGGAGGCTCTACATTTTCCTGAAAATCGTCCTGACAGGAAATTAAATTCACAATCAAAAATAGTACTCCCAACAATCCCACACATCGCCCTACAAAGCGACCTAGTTTTCTCGTGTAAAAAACTCTCAGCTTTCTCATAATTTCAGTTTTAGTTAATTATAAACAATCAGAAATTTTCAATAATATTCCAATCAGAAATTCCAATTATAGGTAAAAATTGCTCAAAAAATTCATTTTCTTCGTGTGTGTTTGCTTTTTGGTAGACATACCATGCAGGTTTAGGTTCTCCATTATAAGTAGGATCTAAAGATTTACGTAATCCTAAATAAGCACCTTCCACTTGATTATCAAACCAATTATGCCATTGCCAAGCATCAATACCTTCTAAAGCATTAACTTTTTTCCAAGCATAAGCAACCCCTGCCGCCTGCTTTTGAAGTTCCTCATCCGAATAACCCCGCGAATTCACCCCTGCTTCCGAAAGCCATACAGAACGTTTAATAACCCCCTTATATTTATTTTCTTTATCCAAAGCCCACTTATTCAGAACTTCAAGATTCTTAAAAGTAACAAATTGAGTGTTCATAGAACAAGTAGCATTCGGATCATTCCAAGTACAAGGATTAGTCAAATCCTGTGCATAACTATGATAAGCCAACCCCCACTGAAAATCCCCCTCCACTTTGCTATAAACGTTTAACAAATCAATCATTTCCTTACAGGTATACCATCCCGGATTTGAATTTTCCGTCCAAGAGTGAGAGAAAGATGCAAAAACTTCCGCATAAGAATCATATTGCCGTACAATATTATAGCATAACCTCATTGATTTTATATAAGTATCCGTAAACACTTTGACGGGCTTCTTTCCCATATTAACCCAATCTTTCCCTCCATCAACTTCATTATGAATAATCCAATGGCTAATTCTCCCATAGCGATTATCAATAGTACAATATCTTTTTGCTAGAAAATCAAGTGCCGCAGCATAACAATTTAGAGCTTCCGGAGTTGTCATGTTAGGCATAGTATATGTTCCTCCATCATTATCTGGATGTTGCAATATTTTTCCTAATTCTAAATCAGCACATCTAGATGCCGGTTCTAATAATATGATTGCTGCAACAGATATATTCCGTTCTTTGGTTGCTGCCAGAAGAATCCTATCAATTGAATTTTTAAGATAATTCTCATCTATATAATAACTTCTTCCTCCATATACATGTTCAATATCACCAGTTCTTGGAGTAAGATGCATAAAATGGGTTATACAAATATTAACAGTAGCGCTACTGATATTTAAAGATGTTAGATCTGATATATATTGATTAGGAATGATTCCTCCCAGCCCTTTTTTAGACATAATTTCAATAGGAAACAATTTGTGAGCAGTAAATATTTCATCTGCGTAGTGAGCATGTGACACTAACTGATCCCCCTCATCACCTTCCTTAAAAATAGCCCATTTTGACAGAAGTCTATCATATAAAAGACCTTCTCTCTCAACAAACCGTTCAAGTTCTATTTGAAATAATGAATTTACAAGCTTTACCTTATAAGGAGCCTTTTCCTGTTTCACTACGTCCATATAAGGAGCAATTTCACCTAGAATAAAATCGCCCTCACCTACATATTTACCAGTTATTTTAACAGAGGATTCTGTTACGGACACAGAATGAATACTAGAAGCATAATCATTATATAAATAAAAGCCCAATTCTTTTTCATGTTGAACATCTTCTTCGCTAAAAGAAAAAGATTCTTCCTCCAGTCTATTATCACCTTCGCTACAAGAAATCAGTATTAATAGACAACATATAAAAGATAAAAAAACAATCACTTGTTTTATAAAGCCACAGTCTGCAACACTAGATCGTTTCATGGAAATCTTCATACACAAATATTATATGGTTTAGGTTTAGGACAACAAATATAAAACAATTATAGCATCTATAATAAATACTTATTTTCTTTTACACAATAAAAACAGTTGTAAGCATTTAAATACCTTGCGGCCTAAATATATAGCTTCAAGGAGGTTCCTTATAAAGGATAGAATAAACTCAATTTACATGAATATGAACACAAAAAACTAGTTTATGATATAGTTAGGAGCTTTATTCTTATTTCGTTTTCTATAATCAAGGACTTTCTTTATTCTCCAACCTAATCGAAATGTAATTAATAACCATTGTTTAAAATCATACCACTCACCGGTCTTTAAGGATATACAAGCTTTCTTAAAACTAACCTTAATACTATACCGAAATGCCTTTTTGAATGAATAGTTTATATTAACTAATTCAGTTAGCAAATAAATAAATTCAGCACGAAACCCCTCATTAAGAGTTCCAGTCCGGTTCTCTCTATCATGCCAACCAAGAACTAAAGGAGAATAGCCTATCAGATAACGATGAGAAATTAAACGATTTGCATAATCCTTATCCTCTCCATAGTGATAGAACAATGGACAAAATCCACCAATTTCGCATAAAACCTTAGCTGGAATCATCCAAAATGCTGCATTAATAAATGGAACAGAAATTACATCTTTATCCCTATCAAATCTACTCAACTTATCTACTCCCGTATAAATAGCAAAACCATGATCCAATTTATCTCCTTTACCAGTCAAGTGTATAGGTGAAAGTACACCATATTGAGGATATTTCCTACATAATTTTAAAAGAGTACCAATCGTTTTTTTCTCAACCCAAGCATCTTGATTCAATAAAAAGGCTGCATCATAATTTTCTTCTAAGGCTATTCGCAGTCCTATATTATTAGCACGTCCAAAACCTAGATTTTCATTACTACATATTAGGCGAACTTCGGGATAATTCTTCTTAATCATTTGTACAGTATCATCTGTAGAAAAATTATCAATTACAACAACATCTACTGGCAATTCTGAACAACGTAAACTTCCCAAACAACGCTTCATCCAACCAACGAAATTATAAGAAACAATAATTGCCAATACTCTTGTATTCATATTTTCTTGAAATAAATTACATTAATATATAGTACTTTTACATGATTGTAGATGTATAATATGATTCTTCGCAAAAATAGATATCTCATCCATTTTATTCACTTAACATACTTGCTTTCCCTAATATTTTGAGATTATTAGAATAGCATCTATAAAATTTCATATTAGTATAAACCTAGCCCCTTAATATAAGGTAACAAAACTACTCATTATAAAAATACAATCTAGACAAATCCTCCTACCAAAAACGCAGTTTCGCTATACATAAACTCCATAAACAACATCTCTTTTCAAAACGAGAATAAGGAAGCCATTCTTTCTTCTTCTCATATTTCTCTTTCCGCTTTATAGCTGGATACTTACTCCGTATTCTCAATATTTCAATATTATAAGGAATAAAGAAAGAGCGAAAAGCACCTTTCACCTTTTTATCATAACCAGCAGCAAAAAGAAAAAAGAGAGGAGAAAGAAAAAATGAACCATGAAAATGATAAAAAACTATACTAAAAGTCTTCTTAGTACTATTTTCAATTCCATATACCTTTCCCCCTTTATTCATAAAAGTATACTGTTGGATATTCCATGGAGCTACCCCACCACCTAAATGTTGAAGCTCATGAATCCCTTCAAAACGCGTACACCAATCATCTAAATATTTCTGATCTCCGAATTTTCCTTCCTCTTGCCTATTATAGCACCATTCCAAACAAGCTTCCCTCCACCATTCTAGAACTTTACGAGCTCTTTTATCATTTTTAAAGAATACAAATTGAACACAATACCTACCCGAAGTTTTTGTTTGATCATACTTTTCTGTATATCGGTGTTCCGTTATCATTACAGAGTCATCACCAACCTCATCTATAAGAACCTGTGGAGAAGAATAGAAAAAAAGATCCGCATCAATATAAGTACAATTATCCACTTCGAAATGATCTAAAACATAAAGTACAGTTGAAGGCGTACATGTCCAACAATATTCACCACTAGAACGATTCTTTTTCGCTACTAAAAGCCTCTGATCTTCAAACTCTTGCAAAGAAATAACTGTTACATGTTCGAAATCATTAGATGAAAAGAAATTATAACAATAATCATCAAACGCAAAAATATACAAATGAAAATTATTACATTGCCTACATAAAGACCGATACATAGCCATTCCCCTAGACATGTAAGTCGAATCAAACAAAGTACAAAATGTCATCATAAGCAATTCTACTTATTAACGAATAAAAATAAAATTCCAAAATCTTTTTCTCTTCTTTTCTTTTCTTCTTATCGGCAATAACGTTACAAAATAGTCAGCTATTGCTCTACGTGCCCTTTTATTTTCTTTAGCTTTTAATTTTTCCAGCAGAATAGGAGTATCAGAAATTTCTACAGTATAACTTGTATCCTCTCCACAATGTGTACCTCCTTCACCATCCATACCGTTCTGAAAAACCAAAGAGCGCCCCGGATAAAGAGTCAACTTATTATTCACCAAAGCAGAAGCATACCAACGAATAGCCCAAGAATCTACTTTTCCATTAATCTGATCTTTCAGCATATCTACATAAGGGTAACAGCTATTAAAATCAAATGTTTTACACAATCTTTTTGTTTCTATTTCTTCCAGTAATGCTTTTGAGTCAGCATTAAAGAGGTCCCAACCGCGTTTCCATGTACCCCATCCCCAGCAATCAGCAGTTTTAATGAAAAAACTCTCAGGTAGAGTTTCTTTTACCGGATACATATATCCATGAATACTAATAACTTCAAGAGTATTTTCATACAACTCCAACGCCTCATTCATATATTTTAAGAAAAAACGAGATACTATTAAATCATCTTCAACAACAATAGCTTTTCCGTATTTACTAATCACAGTAGTTACCCCATCAATAATACTATTGGCTAATCCAAAATTCTTAGGTCGTTCTATTATTTGGATACTTTTAAATCCTCTTATCGTTTTAATATATTCTCGCGTGGCATTCACACCTTCCACCGCTTTTTCATTCTTTGGTCCATCAGAATAAATTATTAAATCACTATTTGAAGCCTCAGAGTTTTCCAACAAAGCCTCTACAGCTTGTTTGGTATGCCTAGGGCGGCAATAGGTAAAAAGAATAATTGGTGTATAATTCATAATCTTATCTTTTTAAAGTTTTCATTATTACTTGTAATTGCTCACATACATATTCTATTTCTTCATTAGCCAAAGTTGGATACATTGGTAAAGAAAAAATTTCTTTTGCTGCTAACTCAGTTTCCGGCAAATCACCTTCTTTATATCCTAAATATGAATAAGCTTCCATTGTATGAATAGGCCAAGGATAACTTATATTCAAAAAAATCTGTTTTTCTTTGAGCTTAGAGATTATAGAATCTCGCAAAGGATGCCGCACAACATAAAGATAATAAGAATGCCTATTATAAGCTTGCTTTTTAGGTAAAACCAACCCTGTTCCCTGAAGCATTTCATCATACATTTGAGCTATCTCATTCCTCCTTTTCACATAGTCCTCTATTTTAGACAACTTTGTCAACAAAATAGCAGCCTGCAACTCATCTAGGCGAGAATTATATCCGTGCTCTAACGCATAATAGGTCTTTTCTGCACCATAAAATCGTAAACGCCTTAACTTTCGATTAATTTCTTCATCATTAGTCAATATCATTCCGCCATCTCCATATGCTCCCAAGACTTTAGTAGGATAAAATGAAGTCGTAGCTACATCAGATAGACAACCTGCCTTCTTTTTCTTATACAACGCCCCCTGCGCCTGAGCACAGTCCTCAAGAATGCATAAACGATAACGATGGGCAATTTCCATTAGAGGATCCATGTCAACACATTGACCATATAAATGTACGGGCAAAATACATTTTGTTTTTGAAGTTATTGCTGTTTCTATTTTAGATATATCCATCAAATATGTTTCAGGATTAATATCCACAAAAACAGGAGTTGCACCAGCAGTCACAATAGCTGAAACAGTTGGTATGGCAGTATTTGCAACAGTAATCACTTCGTCCCCCCTAGTGATACCCAAAGAATGAAGGGCAAGAGTTATTGCATTTGTTCCGTTATCAACTCCAATTCCATAATTTACGCCACAATAGGCTGCATAAGTTTTTTCAAAGAGTTGCACTTTATTTCCTAATATTAATTGCCCTGATTCAAAAACTTCTTCAACAGCCTTCAATATTTCCTCTTTATTCTCAGCATATTCCTTCAAATATCCCCAGACCTTTACTTCCATAATTTTTCTCCCTTAATTTTATATTCAACAAACTCCTCATACTCCCTAATATAATCTTCTTCTTCGTAAACATGAGAAGCCAATACCAAACAAATAGACCCAGAAGAAAACCCTTGTTCCATAGCCCAAATACCCGGAGGAATATGCAATCCAAAAAAAGGTCTATTTAACAAGAGAGTCCTTTTATTCACTCCATCATCTAAAACTACCTCAAAGCTACCACTTGCAGCCACCAAAAGTTGGTGACACTCTTTATGGGCATGTGCACCACGTGCTTCCCCACCGGGTATATCATATGAATAAAAAACCCGTTTTACATCAAAAGGGATATTAATAGAGCCATATACAGGTGTCAAATTACCCGCTCGATCTTCAAACTTTGGTAATTCAACAATAGAACAATCAAACACTGTCATTAGAATCTTTTTTTATTTTTACAAATTCCTCATAATCAAAAATATAATCATCTGGTTCATAAGGAGTAGATGACAACACTAATGCTAAAGAATTCGTTGAGAAATTCTCCATTCTTCTCCAAACTCCATTAGGAACATATACTCCATAATAAGAACGATTTAAAGTATATTTGCGTACACATTCCGAATTATCAAGAACAACATCAAAACTACCAGAAAGAGCAATAATAAATTCCTCACTTTTCTTATATGCATGTCCTCCACGTACCTCCCCTCCTGGCACATCATATATCCAATATACTCTTTCTATTTTAAAAGGAATATTCTTAAACTCCTCAACAATAGACAAATTTCCTCGCTTGTCAAGAATCTTAGGCAAATCAATGACCTCGATAGTTTTTGCTTGCATATATTTATAGAGTATTAATTATATTTTCAATGGCAAAGGTAACACATTATATTAAACATGTTCATTTTAAAACAATTTATTAATAATTATTCTAATGATTATTCGTTAGTAAAGTCAATTAGTAATAAAATCCCTGTCTTATTTCAAGATGTGCAGTTCAATAGTACAAAAATAATATATGCAAATACAGTTGCTAAGGCTGAATCGACCATACTTTTTAAGCATATTTCTCACGTTTTAACACAAGATTCATAATAATCAAGCAAGCGCTTTGATTCTATTGAAAAAAGAAATATATTTGCACAATATATAGAGCATACAGCGAACTGAATATCAACAAATTAACTAAATCAGCAGGAACAATGGAAAAGCTAATAGTTTTATACGATGCTAAGATTCTAGAAAATGGCTTAAAGAATGACGCAACAAGGACTGGCATTTTTTTTGTATCCTACAATATTGCCAAGTATATGTTACTTGACAACAGAGTAGATCTCCATATATATTGTCAAAAGGAGACGAAAGAACTAACAATTAGTTATTTCCAAAAAGAGTTCAATCAAAATATACAGTCTCGAATAGCCATTGAAGGAGATGATTTATCTAATATAAGTATCTTTTTATCAACCGTTTTTACAACTCCCGAATATATAAAACGTTTTCCACAGATAACATGTTTTACAATAATTCATGATGTTATTCCTCTTCTTTTTCCACATTATTTTGGGGCTGCCATCAATTCATGGTTTGAAGAACTAGTAAAAGGAATTAATCAGAACGATTTTTATTTTGCAGTTTCTGAGTATACCAAGCAAGATTTTGTCAAATATGTACCTGCAATCGATAAACAAAAAATAACCGTTATCCCACTTGCTGCAGACAGTCGATTCTATCAAAATAAAGACAATAAAAACCTCCAAAAAGTAAAAGAAAAGTATAAAATTCCATTCAAAAAAAGATATATTTTCTCTTTATGTACGCTAGAAGAACGTAAAAATCTTGTTCGTGCTGTAAGCGCTTTTATTTCTTTTATCGAAAAGAATAAAATAGAAGATTTAGTATATGTTCTTGGCGGAGGAACATGGGACGTATTTATTGGAAAGTTAGAAAAAGAAGTTCCCAATTATCATAAATATACAGATCGGATTATTCAAGCCGGCTACTTAGCAGATGAAGACTTAGCAGTACTGTTTTCCAATGCAGAATGGTTTGTTTACACCTCCCAATATGAAGGTTTCGGAATGCCACCTTTAGAAGCAATGCAATGTGGCTGCCCTGTAATCACATCCAACAACTCATCTCTTCCCGAAGTTATTGGAACTGCAGGAATTATGATTGATTATGATAGTCTAAGCCAGCATATTCAAGCTTATGAATCATATTATTATAATCCAGAGCTGAGAGAACAGAACTCACAAAAAGGATTATCTCGTGCTCACCAATTTAATTGGAAGAAGAGTGTTGACATTATTGTGAATAAAATGATTGAAGTAGAAGAAAGCAAACTAAAAAAGCCCCTAGTTACCATAATAACCACCACTTACAATCTAATAGAAAGACAGCGAGAAAATTGTATTCGGCAATGCATAGAAAGTGTGCATAAACAAACGTATCCCAATATCGAGCATATCATTATCGATGGGGCATCAACAGATGGAACGCTGAAGCTATTAAATGAATATGAGAAAAAGGGTTGGATTACACTCTATTCAGAGCCAGACCTAGGAATATATGATGCCATGAATAAAGGTATTGCCAAAGCTCATGGAACATACATAAACTTTTTAAACTCAGATGATTATTTTCATAAGAGCCAAGGAATAACTCTTAGTGTAGAATATTTAATAAAAAGTGGAGCTGATTACTCTTTCGCAGACACATTAATTCTCCAAGAAAATGGAGAAAAAAAACTATGGAAAGGTGATATTTCAAAACTTCTCATAGGAACACACTACTGCCATCAAACGATGTTAGTCAAAACCGAAATATTAAGAAACATAAATGGTTTTAACACTTCATATCTTGTTGCCGCCGATTCAGATTTAATGATTCGACTCTATGCAGACAAATATAAGTACACACATGTGCCATTTTGTTTTCTAACTTATCGATTAGGTGGCTTTTCTGGAGAAAATTCAAACCAAATTCGAATTGATCACTCTACTTCTTTTTTTCGCCACATAGGAGTAAATATAGGTTTAACGCCCTATGACTGTTTTTTATTATGGCAACAGCATTTTTTCAACGAGACACTTTTGGATAAACAATTAAACCTAATTAGCAAAGTACCTGCAGAGTTTGGTGCTGAATATCTAATAACCCAACTCATTGAGAGAACATCACCTTATGGAGTGAAAGATGTTCCACGTAAGCTAAAATTCTATTTGTTTGGATTTATTCCCATATTATTACTGAATAGAAGAAGCCGAAGGAATAAAATTTATTATTATATATTCAATATTATACGCATTATGAAAATAGTGAGCTATAATAATAAACGAAAGTTTTATTTATTTGGCATATTACCCGTATTAAAAACTAAAGTTTATAACAAACCCACAAAATGTGAATAAAACCCTTTTAGCGGTCAATAAGTAATCGAAAATGAACTTCATTCTTTTACAATAATTATAAGCAACGAATATTCAACATGAGTAAAAGCAGACAACCATTCATCCTATACGATAACCAGATATTTGATCTTCAACGATATGGAGGCATATCACGCTATTTCTGTGAAATACTACGAAGATTAAAGATAAAAAAAGACATCGCAGTTCGTTATTCTATTAATTACTATTTAACAACATATGGATTAGGGAAACATCGTATTCCGCTTCCTCGGTTTATATTCAAACATTACCGTAGGCTGTTGCACAGTCAGAATAAAAAACTAAGCAAAAAACTATTACAACAAAATAAAGAATTTCTTTTTCATCCAACTTATTACGACCCATATTTTCTAAAATATATTGGTAACAATCCTTATGTCATTACTGTACATGATATGATCCATGAAAAATTTCCCACATCTTTTTATAATGTCTCCGAAATTATAGCACATAAAAAAGAAGTGATTACTCACGCAAAACGCATTATAGCAATAAGCCAAAACACTAAAGAGGATATTATCCAATTATTACATATTTCTCCTGAGAAAATAGACGTAATCTATCATAGTACTAGTATGAAGCCTTTCACTGGGAAACAACGCTTAACATTACCTGATTCTTTTTTACTTTTTGTCGGAGACAGAACTCCTTACAAAAACTTTAATCGCTTAGCTAAAGCTTTTTCAGAGTTAAGTACTAAAGATGAAAATTTATTCCTAGTATGTACAGGAATGCCATTTAAACAATCAGAAAAAGAACTACTTGACAAACTAAACATTTCAAACAAAGTAATACACATCAAAGCTACTGACAGAACTCTTGCAGAATTATACAGTCGAGCTAAACTTTTTGTATTTCCGTCACTATATGAAGGATTCGGCATACCTATTTTAGAAGCCTATGCTTGTTATTGCCCTGTGGCTCTAAGTAACACAAGTTGCTTTCCTGAAATTGCAGGAGATGCAGGAATATACTTTGATCCTTATTCTGAAACATCTATACTTGAAAGCATCAAAGAAGTTATATACGATGACAGAAAACGTACAGAACTCATCATGCGAGGGAGAGAGCGTCTCAAACTTTATTCATGGGAAAAAGCAACCGCACTAACTCAGAAAACGTATTTAAAAGCGTTGAATATGGAATAACTTCTCACTTAATCTTAAACATTAAATGAACATGAAACGAGTAACTTTAAGTATCATTACCGTCAATTACAATAACAACACAGGCTTAATCCAAACATTAGAAAGCATAAAGAAACAGACATTCTCTTCGTATGAGCATATCATAATAGATGCGAATTCCACAGATGGCAGTAAAGATACCATAAAAAAGTATGCAAAAGAAAATATCCATCTTAGCTATTGGATCTCAGAACCTGACAAAGGTATATATGACGGAATGAATAAAGGTATAGAACATGCCAATGGAGAATACCTATATTTTCTAAATTCTGGTGATTGTTTAATTGAAAATATCCTTCAAAAAATACCATTCGATGGAACTGAATATATTTATGGAGATATAGAAATGGTCGGTAAAGGGAAAAGACGAATAGATAAATGTCCAGATAAGGCTGACATAATGTTCTTTCTAACAAAGTCTTTACATCATCAAGCTTGTTTCATACATCACACACTATTCCAAAATGAGAAATACGATATAAATTATAAGATTATGGCTGATTGGATACATAGTGTACGGTCTATTATTTTCAAGGAATGCAGCTATAAACATATTCCCTACATCATAGCAGAATACGATCAAAATGGTATTAGTTCAGATTATCAAACATCACAACAAGAACGTATCAAATGGCTAAAAAGCAATCTCTCCAAACCATTTTACGAAGCCTCCATTGAACTAACTGAGCTGCAACTGTCTGTATTTAAAGACATAATTCCGATTCTCAACAAAACACGTAAATTTCAAAAAAGAGCAAAACGAATCGTCATGTTCCTATATAAAATCAATTCACTATTTTCAAACAAATAAAGAGTAAAAAGAACAATAAGTACTTTTTTGACATTAACTATAAAAAACACCAACTAAATTTCTACCTCTCATACGCCTTTGTCTTAAACATATTCAGCACTTTCTTCACTATCGGGGCCATATCATAATATTTATATTCTGCTAAACGTCCACCAAAAATAACATTTTTCTCACAAGAAGCCAACGCTCGATATTGCTCATATAAAGTATTATTACGTTCATTGTTAATTGGGTAATAAGGTTCCTTACCTTCTTCCCACTCAGCAGAATATTCTCTTGTAATTATAGTCTTAGAACATTTATTCACTTCATTTCCAAAACATTCAAAATGTTTATGCTCAATAATCCTTGTGTACGGAATATTCTGTTCCGTATAATTTATCACTGCATTTCCTTGGTAATTAGAACAATCAAGTTCTTCTTCTTCAAACATAAGAGAACGATACTCTAATTTTCCAAAACGATATTGATAAAATTCATCAATTGCCCCTGTAAATACAATCATATCAGCTATATTCTCAAAGTAAGTACGATTCTCAAAAAAATCAGTATTACATTTACACTCCACATCATTCAACAAACCATCTATCAATTTATTATAGCCACCGACAGGAATCCCTTGATATGTATCATTAAAATAATTATTATTAAAAGTAAAACGCACCGGCAAGCGCCTGATTATAAACGCTGGCAATTCCCGACACGATCTTCCCCATTGCTTTTCTGTATATCCTTTTATTAATGCTTCATAAATATCACGACCTACTAACATTAAAGCTTGTTCCTCTAAATTTATTGGAATATTACGTCCCTGATTTTTTATAAATTCAAAGGCCTTCGCTTTTTGTTCTTCTATTTTAGCTTTGGCTTCTTCTGGTTTCGTCACTCCCCACATTTGATAAAATGTACTCATATTAAAAGGAAGATTAAATAACTTCCCTCTATATTGAGCTAATGGGGAATTGATAAAATTATTGAATTCAACAATAGAATTTACGAACTTCCAAACCTCTCTATCTGATGTATGAAAAATGTGTGCACCATATTTATGTACATTAATGCCATATTTCTCTTCACAATAAATATTTCCTCCTAAATGAGAACGCCTATCAATAACCAAACAACGCTTGCCCAACTCTTTAGCTTTATTGGCAAAAACTGCTCCAAAAAGTCCTGCACCAACAATCAAATAATCATATTTCATAAGTTCTATTTCTACATATAAAACAATTAATTACATCCTCACGTAAATATATCAAAAAAACAGCTCTCTATACAAAAAGTTCGCCATTCCTTTTTAAAAGAAGCACTTTAAAATACATTATATCATTTGAATAAAAGTTTTATGCTCATATATATATTCATAAACCAAGCACTAGGAAGACATAATAGATAACGATATACTGATTTTATCTTTAATGACATATCGAAAATATTCTTTTCTTGATAAAATACCCATAATTCTTTGATAATAGTATTTCGTTTTCTAATATTGGAAATTCGTTTAATTGCATTCAGATAATTTCGAATAATTTGCAGAATCATGTACTCCTGAAGTCTTTTATCTGTGTAATAAATCAAAGATTCTTGATATGCATGAGATAATAATAGAAACTCATCATAAGTATGTTTTTTTTTCGTTAACCCGGTATCTGAGACTCTATAATTATAAACAATATTAGGTAAAATCATAAGTTTCTTGCAATAATGAGCATAGTGTAAAGTAAAAACCTCATCCTCTCGATAAGATAAATTTTCAATAAAACGTATATTGTATTCTTTCAGAATATTGCTTCTAAATACCTTATTCCATGTAAAACCCAAGTAATCATAATATTTCGGGTTTGTTATCAAATCAATCATCCCTTCCTGAACCTCAGAAAAGCCATGACAAATGCATAAATTGGGAGAATATAAAGTCACATTCCCATTCACTGAATGAAATGAACTACCATAAAAGATTAAATCAACATCACTTTCCTGAGCCATTAAAAAAGATAAAGCATTTTTTTCCAACCAATCATCACTATCCACAAAAATAACATATTCCCCTTGTGCCCGCTCAATACCTTTATTTCTAGCAGCACTTACCCCTCTATTTTTCTCATGAAATACATAAATATTATTATATCGACTAGCATACTCATCGCACAATTTCCCGGAGAAATCAGTACTTCCATCGTCTATCAATAAAATTTCAAAGTCATCAGAAGCTTGTGCCAAAATACTGTCAAGACATTGTTTTAGATATTTCTCCGAATTATAAACTGGAATTATAATAGATAAAGTAGGCATATTATGAATTTTATAAATTATGAACTGAATGCAAATATACTACATTATCAAACAATCCCTACCAGATTCTTCTTCATGAATTTGGATTATCTTTGATATTTACGTATTTTTGTTCAAACAACTAAAAATGAGCTCAAATGAAAATAAATTGTGTAATAGTAACATACAATAGACTCAGTCTACTTAAAGAATGTATCTCCGCTCTTAAGAACCAAACATACAAAATAAATAAGATTTATATCATAAACAATAACTCAACAGATGGAACGAGCGATTATCTACAAGAACTAATTGCAGATTCTCAGTTTGTCATTATTAACCTACCTCAAAATATTGGTGGAGCAGGGGGATTTTCAGAGGGAATAAAAAGAGTAGTGTTAGATGGTTGTGATTGGGCATGGATAATGGACGACGATACAATTCCGATGAATAATGCTTTAGAAGAACTGGTTAAAGGAACAACTGTTACAAAAAATGTTGGTTATGTATGTAGCCGGGTTGTATGGACAGATGGCATGATACATAAAATGAATATTCCCAGATTTGATTGCGAGAATAAACAACACCTTCCTATCAATTATTATTCAAATCTTGCTGACGTTCTTTTAATAAGAGCTGCGTCTTTCGTCTCACTATTAATAAACTCAAAAGCGGTTCGTGAGGTGGGATTACCTATAAAAGAGTTCTTCATTTGGGGGGATGATACTGAATTTACTACTAGAATTTACCAACATGGATACGTGTGCTTATATGCAAGCCAAAGTACTGTAATACATAAAACGACAGAAAACTATATCTCACAACTTCAAAATGCTCCGGTAGAAGCTTTATGGAAATTTCAATATGGATTCCGAAATGACATATTCCTGCGTCGAATGAGAAAAAAGAATTTTCTATTTTTTATATCTGTTATAAACGCATACAGACGAGCAGTTAGACATATTAATAAAAGGCCAGGGAATGACAAAAAGGAATTTCTAAAAGTCATTAGAAAAGCCTGTTGGAATGGATTATTTTTTAAACCAAAGATCGAATATCTTCCTTAAAATGGAGCTAACCTATTTATCTAAAAAACGTACATTTATATTCTACCGATATTTCAAGATAAACTTTATTAAGAAATCTATGAAACCATAACTTAAAATACACGTATTATTTCAAAGAAGAAGCTAACCCTCTAATGTTTAGCAAAAAAGGCAGTAACACTTGTTACAACCAAATAAAATGTCTACATTTGTAGAATTTTAGTACAAACCCCTTAACTATTTAACTAACTTAGTAATAAATTTATGAATAAATCAATGGCGAGCAAGATTAGCACATCGCTTATTATATCGACTTATAATAGAAGCGACGCATTAGAATTATGCGTTAAAAGCGTGCTACGTCAATCTCTCCTTCCCGATGAAATCATTATCGCAGACGATGGTTCTAAAGAAGAAACGGGAGAGTTAATTCATCAATTGGCAACTACTTCTGTAGTTCCCATTATACATGTGTGGCATGAAGATTTAGGGTTCAGATTAGCTACAATCCGTAACAAAGCCATTGTAAAAGCTACTAAAGAATACATCATACAAATCGATGGAGACATCGTTTTGCATAAAGACTTTGTCAAAGATCATGTTCGCTTTGCCCAAAAAGGCAGTTTCGTAACAGGTAGCCGTGTGCTAATCCGGGAAGCCCTGACAAAAAAGATGTTGGCAGAAAAAAACTGCGTTATATCTATCCACGACAAAGGAACAAAAAATACAATCAACGGAGTACACTTGCCATGGCTGAGTCCTCTGTTACAACATTATCGCCAGTGGGACATTTCTTATTCCAGAGGATGTAATATGGCTTTTTGGAAAGAAGATCTGTTGAAAGTTAACGGATACAACGAAGCAATTACGGGTTGGGGAAGCGAAGACCACGAATTAGTGTGCCGACTCATCAATAGCGGAGTGCGCAAGCGTACTATCAAATTTGCAGGAATTGTATTCCACCTTTATCACGAACTTCATGGAACCGACAATTTGAGCAATAACCGCAGCATTTTGAGCGATACCAAAACCCAAAAGCTGACCTGGTGCGAAAAAGGAATCATACAAAACTAATATGGAAAAGAATTTAAACTTTTTAGACAGAAACGAATTTAACTACAGCCCATCAAAAGAAGTAGTAGAAGCACTCAAAAACTTCGATATAAATAAACTTTGCTTTTATACCCGTATTTACGATGAAGGCAAAAAAAGCATTTTATCCGTTTTCTTATCTGAATTATACGATATAGACGAGACGCAAGTTTTATTAGGGTACGGCGGAGAGGATATTCTGAAACAGGCCGTACATTATTTCCTCACAGAAGAAGACGGAAATAAAACGATGTTGATTCCTAAATTCTCATGGTGGTATTATAAGTCTATCGCAGATGAAGTGAACGGTCGCACTTTACAATATCCTCTTTATGAAGACGGAAACACGTTCAAGTACGACTTCGCCGCCATGAAAGATATGATACAAAAAGAAAATCCGAAGATTTTACTGCTTGCATCGCCCAATAATCCTACCGGGAATGGTCTGACTCCGGAAGAACTGGATGAGTTGCTGGCTGAAGTTCCTGCCAAAACGAAGGTCTTGATTGACGAAGCATACGCCTCTTTCGTCTCAACAGACACAAGATATATCAAAGAGCTGGTGAACAAATATCCGAATTTGATCATCTCCCGCACTTTATCCAAGTTTTACGGCTTGCCGGGGTTACGCATGGGATTCGGTTTCATGAGTAAAGAACTGGAAAAATTTAGCAAATACAGCAACAAATATCTGGGATACAACCGGATATCTGAAGACATAGCTATTGCAGCACTCAAATCGGATGCACACTACCGTAACATCGCCAAACTGATGAATGAAGATCGTGCCCGCTATGAAAAAGAAATCGGTGTGCTGCCCGGATTTAAGGTATACGAATCGGTAGCCAACTTTATTTTAATCAAATATCCGATTGCATTAAAAGAAGCACTGCAAAAAGCGTTTGCCGAACAGAGTTATAAAGTGAAATTTATGAATGAACCGGATATCAACACTCATCTGCGCATCACGCTGGGACGCCCTGAGCAGAACCGGATCGTCATAGATACAATCAAAGAAATCGCATCCAAATGAAAGCTGTAATACTAGCCGCAGGAATAGCCTCACGTCTACGCCCACTGACCGACACAACTCCCAAATGCTTGCTCAAGATAGGAGAACGTTGTTTGTTGGAAAGGGCTTTTGACGCTTTAATACAAAATGGTTTTAACGAATTTATCATTGTCACCGGATATCGCCAGCAACAAATAGTCGACTTTCTGCAAGCTCATTATCCGGCTCAAAGTATTACTTTCATCTACAATGATAAATATGAATCAACCAACAATATCTATTCTTTGTGGCTGACCCGCCCTTATACGGAAGGGGAAGAGGTATTACTTCTGGATAGTGACATCGTATTTGATCCCCAGATCGTAGAGAAGTTGCTCCGGTCGGACAAAGCCGATGTATTGGCACTCAACCGCCACGAACTTGGTGCCGAAGAAATTAAGGTTATTGTGGACAATGAACAAAAGGTAGTGGAAATCAGTAAGGTTTGCTCTATACCTGATGCAATCGGTGAATCAATAGGTATTGAAAAGATGTCGGCAGCATACACACAAGCGTTATTCCGTGAACTGGAGATGATGATCTTATCAGAAGGATTGGACAATATTTTCTATGAACGGGCGTTTGAAAGACTGATTCCACAAGGATATAGTTTCTACGTAATGGACACCACCGAATTCTTTTCGGCAGAGCTGGACACGGTAGAAGATTTCCAACAAGCACAGAAGCTGATTCCGGCTAGTCTTTACTAATATAAAATTTGAATAGAAATGGCCACTTACGATATTCGCCCCTTACAGCTTCGCATCTTAAAGAATTTACTAGCAATAGATAAAGTCTGTAAAGAACATAACCTGCGATATTATATCATGGCAGGTACGATGTTGGGAGCTGTACGCCACAAAGGATTTATCCCCTGGGATGATGATCTGGATATTGGTATGCCACGGGCAGACTATGATCTATTAATGACTAATGCCAAGGAATGGTTGCCGGAGCCATACGAAGCCGTATGCGCTGAGAATGACAAAGAATACCCGCTTCCGTTTGCCAAGATACAGGATGCCGACACAACATTAATTGAACGTATGCATCTTAAATATCTGGGAGGCGTATATATTGATGTATTCCCATTGGACGGTGTGCCGACAGGCCGTATGGCACAAAGAATGCATTTTGCCAAATATGAATTTTACAAACGGGTTCTTTACCTGATTCACCGCGACCCGTATAAGCATGGAAAGGGGCCAAGTTCATGGATACCATTACTATGCAGGAAGTTTTTCACACTCACCGAAGTACAGAAAAGCATCAGAGAGGTTATGACCAAATACGACTTTGACAAGAGTGATCTTATTTGTGACTATGACGACGGCATGAAAGGAATCATGCCAAAAAAGATTTTGGGAGTTCCTACCCCTGTCTTGTTCGAGAACGAAGAAGTATGGGGCGTACAGGAATATGACACATATCTGTCTCAGAAATATGGGGATTATATGACGATTCCCAAACAGAGTGGACAAAGACAACATAATTTTCATTACTTGGACTTGAATAAACCTTATCGGGATTTTGAAGTCTAATTATAAACCATATAAGCAGTAGGTAACAACAGAGATGAGAATAGGTTTTGACGGAAAACGTGCAGTGCAGAATTTCACCGGGTTAGGTAATTATAGCCGCTATGTAGCGGATATTCTTTGCCACTTCTATCCGGAGAATGACTATGTCCTGTATGCACCTAAAAAACGGGAAAACAAAAGGATGAATCTATTAACCGGACAATACCGGCAGCTCACTCTCGCCTATCCTGCTACTTCTTTTTGGAAAAAACTAAGTTCATTATGGCGCGTATGGGGAATCACCTCTCAATTGGAGAAAGAAGGTATTGAGTTATTCCACGGACTCAGTAACGAGCTTCCTCTCAACATCCATAAAAGTCGCATTAAAAGTATTGTAACTATCCACGACCTGATATTTTTGAGGTATCCGCAATATTACCAATCTATTGACAGGAAAATATATACATACAAATTCCGTAAAGCGTGCGAAAATGCTGATAAGATAATTGCTATCAGTGAATGTACCAAACGGGATATTATCCGATACTTCAACATCCCTGATGATAAAATAGAAGTCGTTTATCAAGGATGCGACGTCTCATTTACTCATCCGGTGACGGAAGAAAAAAAGGAGGAGGTACGGAAAAAATACCAGTTGCCGGACCACTATATACTTAATGTAGGCAGCATTGAAGAACGAAAAAATATTCTTGCAGCAGTACAGGCATTGCCTATGCTGCCGCAACATATTCATATCGTTATCGTAGGACGCCGTACAGGCTACACAGAAAAGGTTGAACAGTTTATCAAAGATAACGGTTTAGGCGAAAGAGTGCATATTATCAGTAATGTCCCTTTCAACGATTTGCCCGCTTTTTATCAATCAGCAGAGATTTTTGTATATCCTTCCCGTTTTGAAGGTTTCGGTATCCCCATCATAGAGGCACTATATTCGGGTATTCCTGTGGTAGCCGCCACAGGCTCATGTCTGGAAGAAGCCGGAGGGCCCGACTCTATCTACGTAAACCCGGATGATATCACCGGACTGGCTGATGCATTTAAACAAATATATTCAAATTCCGATAAAAGGAAGAACATGGTGGAGAAAGGACGGGAATTCGCGAAACGGTTCTCTGAGAAACAACAATCGGAAGAAATTATTAACATCTACAAGAAACTAATACGATGAACATACTTAAACACTCAATAAAGAAATTTATATATGGTACGCTTCCATATTATTTTATGAAAGGGTATAAGCCGGATTCTCCTTATCTGAAGTATTATAAATACATCAGAAAACATGGATATTCAAGACACTTATACGAATTCAAAGATGAGTATTTGAGTATGCCTGTTGATGTACGGAAAGACGAAAATAGGAATTTGTATTATGTACTAAAGGAGGATGGTAAACGCCTGTACTTCCAAAGAACAACACCTCCCCATAAAATCCAGAAGTATTACAGGGCGTTGATGATAGAGCAAGACCAACGCTCCGCACACCATTATTTCAATAATAATAAGGACGTAACGGGAAAGGTTTTTGTTGACGTGGGATGTGCCGAAGGATATTCTTCGCTGGAGATTATCGAAGAAGCCAAACATGTTTATTTATTTGAGCAGAACGAATCGTGGCTGGAAGCTATCAGGGCCACTTTTGAGCCATGGAAAGACAAGGTAACCATTGTTCAGAAGTATGTGAGCAACCGTAATTCTCCCAAAGAACAGAAACTGGACGATTTCTTCAGAGACAAACCGGACGAGCATCTATTTATAAAAATGGATATAGAAGGGGCTGAGCGCCGTGCGCTGGCCGGATGTGAACAGCTTTTCCGGGATTGCAAGAAAATAGATTTCGCCATCTGTACTTATCACCTACATGATGACGAGGAGGTTATTTCTGCGTTTCTTGATAAACACAACTGCACATACAGAAATCAAAAAGGATTTTTCAGACACAAGATCAGGAGTGTTGTTCTTCGAGGCAACAAGAAAGTAAATTAACTACCGATAGTCAGAAGATAGCAAATCGCAATAATCATACTTACACAAGTAGGTATCATAAATATGTTTTTCCTTCGCTAATAAATAATGCGAGAAGTGAGGCTCCCAGGAAAGGAACTTACGCGTAGAGCGACATAAGCGGAACAATAAAATATGCGAAACGATATGTTTTGACTTCTCTTTTCGGGCTGCACGACGGTAAATGTAGTGGGTAAAGAACTGATCACTGTAATAAAGAGCGAGCTTGACAGTAGCCGCTACATCCCAACCCCGCAAAGAAGCATATTCGGTCATTATATATGCCAGCACTTCCCGGGATATGCACAGACGGCACATATTACGGCAAACTTTATCACAATCTATTTCCGGTAATAACTGCATACGGTTCACATCAACCAAAGAGAAGCTATATTCATTTGCTCCATTCTGATGAATCAGAATATTGCCGGGAGAATAGTCCAAATGTAAAATACCCGCCTGATGTAATGCAAAAGTGTAACGCGCGAACGCCAGTAACTTGTCTTCATTTCCCTCAACCTTACCGTCCATCAAATAACGAACGGTTTCACCATTGTCATAGCAACAAACATAGTAGCTGTTTGTAAGAAGACCTTTCTGAAATTGTTCGATCATGGCAATCGGTTCCGGAGTATTGAAACCATGCTTCTGAAGTTCCATGGAATAGATATAGGAGCGGGCAGCTTTGGATTGGCGGAAATATGAATAGACAACACGATTAATGATGTGAGGCTTTTTAAAGCTTTTCACAACAACATCAACGTTATCCAGACTAATCCGTTTTAGAATATTACGCCCATCATACACCACCTTTCCTTCATCCGCAAAGAACTTGGGAATCTCCTCTATCTGTTTTTGCAAATGTGTGTACTTGGGATTTACAATCACTCTCATTACACTCTTCTATAAATCCTACTTACAAAGATTGTGCAAAGATAAAGAAATTAGGGCATATTCCGACTATATTTTTTTCTTTTATCGCAGAACTAAGATAAAAGGGGACAATTTAGCCCTTTATTTCGACTCCCAAGTCTGCGCAGGCTTGCTTTATTGCCTTAAAGCAATAATATCCATGCGAAAGTTTATCGGCTATTTGCAATACATTTTTCTTCATTTCCATGTATTGTCCTGCACTTATTTTAGGTAAAATATCTTCAAGTTCCGTCAAAGAAGAGATACATATACCCACATTGTTCTTCTTCACAAAAGGCGCCAGCCCGGCTTTCTCCCAAACGATAATCGGAAGACCGCAACGTATGTAGAGAGACATTTTATGAGGAGCGTTATATTGAAGATATTCTCCCAAAGCACCACTTCCTCCCTCTAAAGAAGATCCATACCAGGCAAGTCCATATTCGCCTTCTGCCGTCGCTATCAGCTCGTCCGAAGAGACAAAGCCTTTATAATCAACTTTTCCTTCCAGTTTTTCGGTTTCAAGGCCACTTCCATAGAGTACTATATCATAAGAACGGGGAGAATTTACCTGTTTATATAAGAAATCATTATGATAAGAAGACAAAGCACCGACAAACAGGATGCGGTTCGGTGATTTCGGCGAATCATTGCCGGCAACAGGTTGGCTATCGGATAAATAATCAAATATCTCCAATATCTGCAGCTTGGCCTTAATTCCATGTTCAAGCAGCCAGTCCCTCATACGTTCACTATGTACAATCACACAGTCCGAGTGATCCAAGCGCGCTATTTCTTGGGGAATAGTCAGCTTCTTACGACGAAAACTACCCAAATCATGAATCAACGTCACCACCTTGCAGCCACGTAGATGAGCCATATTGCAGACAAATGCATAATATTTCTTCAAAGGATATTGCAGTACCAGCACATCGCCTTTACGCAAACAGAGAATACTCTTCAGCACACTGAATAAGGTACGACAAAAAGCTACAACGACATTTCTATACCGGGTTTGTTTCAGCCCGACATTCCGGAAGCCATGCGACTCCATTATCTGTTCAATGTCTGTTTTTGCTTTATTTCCGGCATTATCGACACCTCGGTAATTTCTTGATAGATAACAAATCATAGGAATGATATTTTATAGTTCATTTTGCGCCAAAACCAATGCGGCAGCCACTGTATCGTCCATATCAAAATAAGCGTATTGAGCTAAACGTCCGCCAAACAAGACTCCGGGAGTATGTATAGCCAACTCCTTGTATTTCTCGTACAACCGCATATTTCTCTCGTCATTCACCGGATAATAAGGTTCGTCCCCGGGAGTGAATACAGAAGGATATTCGCGGGTGATCACCGTATGCGGCTGCTTACCAAATTCGAAATGTTTATGTTCGATAACACGGGTATAAGGAATCTCTCTTTCACAATAATTAATGACCGCATTCCCCTGATAATTTTCCATTTCCAGACGTTCGTGTTCAAAACGAAGACTACGGTATTCCAAATGCCCGAAACGAAAATCGTAATACTCGTCAATACATCCGGTAAACAATACTTTATCCACCAGCGAATCCAGTTCTTCACGAGCAGAAAAATAATTCGTCCCCAAACGCACATCAGCTCCTTCAAACAAACTTTCAATCAGCTTATTGTATCCGCCTTTAGGAATGCCTTGATACTCGTCATTAAAATAATTATTATCATAAACGAAACGGAAAGGAAGTCGTTTTATAATAAAGGCCGGAAGCTCCGTTGCAGGACGCCCCCACTGTTTTTCCGTATATCCCTTGATTAGTTTCTGATAAATATCTTTTCCACAAAGCGTCAAAGCCTGTTCTTCCAGATTGGCAGGAGCCTGGATATGTGCATATTCGCTACGTTGTTCTTCAATCTTATCCTTAGCCTCTTTAGGAGTGTTAACTCCCCATAACTTATTAAAAGTATTCATGTTAAAAGGCAGATTATATAATATGCCTTCATAGTTAGCTAATGGAGAATTAGTGTAGCGATTAAATGTTACGAAACGGTTCACATAATCCCAGACCTCTTTATTGTCTGTATGAAAGATGTGCGCTCCGTAAAGATGTACATGAATGCCATCTACATTCTCACAATAGATATTTCCGCCGATATGACTACGTTTATCTATAACAAGACAGCGCTTGCCCGCATCAATGGCTTGACGAACAAACACAGCCGCAAACAGCCCTGCTCCAACTACCAGATAGTCATATTCTTTCATATACATTCAAAAGCTATTTATGATTAATCAATGATTCCCTCAATCTTTGCAATCACCTGTTCGGGAGTTATATCCCTCAAGCAAGCATAGTCGCCCCGCCAGCAAGGCTTCTGTCCATAAACCGAACAAGGACGACAGGATAAATCGAGTTGTACTGTATTGACCGGTAATTGTTTCCACCCCATAAATCCGGCATAAGGATGAGTGGCTCCCCAAACGGAAACCACAGGTATATTCACCAGAGATGCCAAATGCATATTAGCAGAGTCCATAGACAACATCACATCCAGATGACTCATCAGATTCAGTTCCGTACGCATATTCAATTTACCGATCATGGAAACCACCGAAGGATATTTGGCAATCCAGGAGTCAAAGACTTCCTGTTCGCTTTTCCCACCGCCAAACAGAAAAACTTTCACCGCAGGATTAGCAGCAAAATGAGCAACAACCTGTTCCTGCAATTCTAACGGATAAATCTTGCCCTTATGCTTGGCAAAAGGAGCAATACCGATCCATTTTTGTTTTCCTTTCGGTCCTGTCATCGGTTCAATCTCTGCGAAATCACCCTTTCCTTCTCCATAAATAGAAGAAAAGTTCAATAAAACCGGCAGTCCCAACTTTTCTAACACATCAGCATAACGACGGAAAGAACTTTTCTGGTTCTCCAGCACTTTATGACGGCGGCGAACCAGTTTCTTTTTTCCGGCTCTCCCTTTACAAATGAAAGCAACCGGTATATTGGCAAGGCGAAACCGCAGACACAGATATTTCGAACGAAGTACGTGATGAAAGTCCGCCACGTAATCGAAATGCATCCTTTTCAGTTCCGAGTAAAGGCTGTTCAATCCCCATAGCCCTTTATGCTTACCTGTCAGATCAGCTCCGACAAAATTCACATTTTCAGGCAAACTTTGAAAAAGAGGCTGCCATACGGCACGACTTAATACAGTAATTTCGTGCTGTGGATATTGCACAGCAAGCGAATGTATCACAGGTATTGTCATGGCTACATCGCCAAGGGCTGAAAAACGGATAATGAGAATACGCGCCATTCGTTATTTTTTTGCATAAAGCACCGGATTCAACGCCGGGTCGTTATACATCTTCATCTGTTTATATACTTTCATATATTTTCTTCCGGCCTCAATGTCTGCCAACAACTGTTCGATAGCAGAAGAAAGGTCTTTCTGCTGTTCCAACAGAATATTCAGCTTGGTCCGGCATTGCTCACAATGTTCTTCGGTAGTATCCGTACGTTCCACCTCCTGCTTCATGTGGTAAATTTTCAACGCAAGAATAGAAAGCCGGTCAATTGCCCATGCAGGACTCTCTGTATTGATAGTTGCATCAGAAAGCGGTTTAACAGCTTTGTATTTGTCCAAAAAATAACTATCAATCAGTTCAACCAGATCAGTACGGTCTTGATTGGACTTATCAATTCTTCTTTTCAAAGCCAGTGCTTCTACAGGATCAATTTGAGGGTCACGGATAATATCTTCGAAATGCCATTGAACGGCATCGATCCAATTTTTCAAGTATAAATAATACTCAATCGTCTTCAACTCGTAAGGATTGTTCATCGGTGCATCTACACTGTCCGTTACGTGGTAATCAGTCGTCGATTTCCAAAAAATCTCGTTGCAAAGGTTACTAAATGTCATAATCTTAACTAGCTTATAGATATATAATAGGGCAAATCTATGTAATATTTTTCAGACAAGCAACCCTTTCTTACTTTTTTATTTCCTACCTTTGTGGGAACTAAATACAGATTGTATATGAAAATTATTATCGATAATAAGATACCTTATATAAAAGAGGCTGTCCAGACAATAGCCGACGAAATAATCTACGCCCCCGGAAAGGATTTTACTCCGAAACTGGTACAAGACGCAGATGCGCTGATTATCCGGACCCGTACTCACTGCAATCAGGAATTACTGGAAGGCAGCCGGGTAAAGTTTATAGCTACGGCAACCATAGGGTTCGACCATATCGATACTGAATATTGTAAGCGGGCAGGTATCGAATGGACAAATGCACCCGGTTGCAACTCAGCTTCTGTTGCCCAATATATTCAATCTTCACTCCTGATATGGAAGTCTCTCAGAAATAAGAAACTGGACGAACTGACTATTGGAATCGTAGGAGTAGGAAATGTGGGGAGTAAAGTTGCCAAAGTCGCCGAAGACTTCGGCATACGCGTTCTACTGAACGATCTGCCACGGGAAGAAAAAGAAGGAAAAGAATCCTTTACCTCTTTAAATAAGATAGCGGAAGAATGTGACATCATCACTTTTCATGTACCTTTATATAAAGAAGGCAAATACAAAACATTCCACCTGGCAGATGAAGATTTCTTCAATTCGCTAAAACGCAAACCTGTTATCATTAATACTTCACGAGGAGAAGTTATCGACACGGGCACTCTCTTGAAGGCATTGAACAATGGTTCTATCTCAGACGCTATTATTGATGTATGGGAACACGAACCGGAAATCAATCGTGAATTATTAGAGAAAGTGATTATCGGCACTCCACACATTGCCGGATATTCCGCTGACGGCAAGGCTAACGCAACGCGAATGTCGCTGGATGCAATCTGTAAGTTCTTCCATATAGAGGGAAAGTATGAAATTAACGCTCCCGCACCTACCTCTCCTATCATTCATGCACAAAGTCAGGAAGAAGCATTGCTCCAAATATATAACCCTGTCGAAGACAGCGACCGGCTGAAAGCTCAACCGGAACTGTTTGAAGAATTACGGGGAAACTATCCGTTACGAAGAGAAGAAAAAGCCTACATAATAAAAATTGAATAAAACAATTTCTCACATATATTTATAAAGTTCTTTTCAACTCACCTGCTATCTTCCGAGAATGCATCACCACACCTTCCCTAATCAGATGATAACGCGAGTCATAGAACATACTATCAGGATAAACACAACCGGAAGGTTCCAAATAATAAGGAAAGCCTATAGCCTTCAAACTCTCCGAGATACGGTTAATGGCCAAAGAATCATTTTGAAAAGAAGAACGACAATATGGAGGAGGCAAGAAGAAAATAGTCACCCCCCGCTCACTTAAAGTAGATATTTTCTCTTTCAAATCTATAAAAACTTTTTCATCGGGTGATACCATAGGTAATGGGGCACTGTCCCAATGTCCGGCAGAAGATAGATTATAATGTCCGGTATAATCACCATATTCATTATATTTGGTACGAACTTCCATATTCTCCGGTATATCTTCTATATCCATACCTATCCGTTTTACACGTTTACGAATCAAGCGATACATCGAAAAAAAATTATGTGTATTTACCATATTATATAAGGCCTTTCCCCATTCATGCTTTATCAGATAATATCAGTCAGACCTTCATCCCCATAATAACTGCCCTCCTTAAGAAAATGATTATATTCTGCAGAAACGAGCAACACATCTCCTTTTCGTAAATGGTCGTAAACCTCCTCAAACATATAATTCAATCCCAACCCGATATGTATTCCCATATTCACAGGTTCCAGATGTAATGTATCTCTCAGAATGGAAGAATCAAAGCCAAAGCGAGCGTTAGAACCACCTATTATTAGCAAGCGGGACTGATTTCCCAATTCTTCCAAACGCTTTTCTTTATCCAGTGCAGACGCATAATTCACATATGTCAAATCATCTTGCCATGCTAAAAAGACCAACGTTCCCCAACACAATGCATTAATAACAGCTACGGGAATTAATGCTAAAAGAAGATTTCTTAAGAACTTTCTCATATTCCTTATTTAGAATTGAAAATAAATGAACTCCGAGGACTTACCCATGGTTATCTCTATGAATAAGATTACAAACGTCAGGATAGCAACGCGCAATGATTTACTTTTTAGAAACTGAATCTGCAACGCATATGGCTTATCTCGCTGAAACCATTCCAGAATCCAGAAAAGCAGAATATACAATCCTACCTCCAAAGAGTGGGAAGGCATATTGCCGGTAGACTGTTGCATAGAAAAAAGTCGTCCGATATAGCCGATAGCTTGTTCCATATTTTCTGCCCGGAACAGTATCCAGCCGATTACTACCAGAAAAAATGTTGTTCCTATCTGAATAGCCTCCTTCCAGGAAGGAAGAAGTTTTCCTTCTGCCACAATGCCACGATATTTTCTATTGGAAGAAGTCAGTAATAAAGGCAGGAATAATAAAGCATGAAAAAGTCCCCAGCAAATAAATGTCCAGTTAGCTCCATGCCAGAAGCCGCTTACGAGAAATATAATAAAAGTATTCCGCACACTTTTCCACTTCCCTACCCGGCTTCCGCCTAAAGGAATATAAATGTAATCTCTAAACCATGTCGTTAGCGAAATATGCCATCTTCTCCAAAACTCCGCTATATTACGCGAGATATACGGATAATCGAAATTCTTCATTAATTTAATCCCGAGCAACTTGGCTGTACCGATAGCTATATCCGAATAACCGGAAAAATCACAGTAGATTTGAAAGGTGAAGAAGACAGCTCCTAAAAATAGTTGTATGCTTCCCAACTGTTGGTAATTGCTAAAAACGATATCGACCAATCGGCTACAATTATCGGCTATCACCATTTTCTTAAATAACCCGTACAGTATCTGCTGCATTCCGTCTACTGCCTGTCCATAATCGAACGTGCGAACTTTCAAGAACTGCGGCAACAAGTTAGTAGCCCTTTCGATAGGACCTGCCACTAATTGAGGAAAGAAACTGATAAAAGCAAAAAATGCCACCATATCATGTGTCGGTTTCATTTTATGCTGATATATATCAATAGTATAGCTGAGAGCCTGAAAAGTGTAAAAGCTGATTCCAACAGGAAGCAGAATATCTAATGTTACCCAATCCAACTTAATCCCGAAAGTCTCAAATAAGGACACAAAGTTCTCAGAAAAGAAATTAAAGTACTTAAATATGCATAACACCAACAAATTCAATGTAATATTAGCCGCACATATCCATCGTTGAATCAAACGACGTTCTTGCCGCTCTATCAGGATTCCGCTAGCATAACTACACAAAGTAGTAAATGCTATTAAAATTAGAAAACGCCAGTCCCACCAACCATAAAAGATATAACTACTGATTACAACAAATATATTTTGTAATTTCAAACGTTTAAAAATAAACCAGTATCCGATAAAAAACAATGGCAAGAATATTACATATTCTATTGAATTGAACAACATAACAGTTTAGAAGACTAATTTAGTGTGGGGATTATAACGTCGTTATAATCTGTTCTATTACTCGTGGGAAATGTTCGTACTCTAAAGCGTGTACCTTCTCGGCGACATCCCCAGGAGAATCTGTCGGAAGAACGGGACAGGTCGCCCGAAAGATCGTATCTCCTTCATCATAGTGTTCATTAATATAATGTATAGTAATACCGCTTTCTTTTTCACCGGCAGCAACCACAGCCTGGTGAACACGATCTCCATACATCCCCTTCCCGCCGAACTTCGGAAGAAGTGCAGGATGTATATTTATGATTTTATCGGGATAAGCATGCAAAAGTAAATCCGGCACGCGGACAAGGAATCCTGCCAGCACAATAAAATCAATTCGATACTCCTGCAAAACAGCCAGAATTTCATCTCCGGCTATCCAATCTTCCTTTGTAAACACGTTACAGGGCACTCCTAGACGGTGTGCACGCTCCAAAACATAGGCATCACTTTTGTTGGAAAGCACCAATGACACCTGAGCAGAGTCATTCTTTTGGAAATACCGGATAATATTCTCGGCATTAGAGCCGGAACCGGAAGCGAAAATAGCGATGTTTTTCTTCATAACTCTCGATTTCAATGCACAAAACAGTGAAAAATGTGCAAAACATTGCATTTATTTAGTCAAATATTTGCGCAAAACGATAAATATTCATTCCTTTGCACCGCAAATTTAAAGAAATAAAACTAATTATTAATTAAAAACTTAAAGTTATGTCTGAAATTGCATCAAGAGTAAAAGCGATTATCGTTGATAAATTAGGCGTAGAGGAATCAGAAGTTACAACCGAAGCAAGCTTCACTAACGACCTGGGAGCAGATTCTCTTGACACTGTAGAACTTATCATGGAATTCGAAAAAGAATTCGGTATCTCTATTCCTGATGACCAAGCAGAAAAGATTGGTACTGTAGGTGATGCTGTATCTTATATCGAAGAACACGCTAAGTAATTATCCGATTTCATCAATATGGAATTAAAAAGAGTGGTAGTAACAGGCCTTGGCGCCATTACTCCTGTTGGCAATGGTGTGCCCGAATTTTGGGAGAATATTGTGAACGGGGTTAGTGGAGCAGGGCCTATTACTCATTTTGATGCGTCGCTATTCAAGACCCAATTCGCATGCGAAGTGAAAAACTTCGATGTAACGAAATATATCGATCGTAAAGAGGCAAGGAAAATGGATCTGTACACTCAGTACGCCATTGCAGTTGCCAAAGAAGCGGTAGCAGACTCCGGTCTTGATGTAGAAAAAGAAGACTTGAACAGAATCGGTGTTATTTTTGGCGCCGGTATCGGTGGTATACATACATTTGAAGAGGAAGTAGGCAACTACTACACTCGTCAGGAAATGGGTCCGAAGTTTAATCCGTTCTTCATCCCGAAGATGATCTCGGATATCGCTGCCGGACAGATTTCTATCATGTATGGCTTCCATGGTCCTAACTACGCGACTTGTTCGGCATGTGCTACTTCTACCAATGCCATTGCAGATGCGTTTAACCTGATTCGTCTGGGCAAAGCAAATGTGATTGTATCCGGTGGTTCGGAAGCGGCTATCTTCCCCGCAGGTGTAGGTGGTTTCAATGCTATGCATGCTCTGTCAACCCGCAACGACGAGCCCGAAAAGGCTTCACGTCCGTTCAGTGCAAGCCGTGACGGCTTCATCATGGGCGAAGGTGGCGGTTGCTTGATTCTGGAAGAACTAGAACATGCGAAAGCCCGTGGTGCTAAAATCTATGCAGAAGTTGCCGGTGTAGGCATGTCTGCTGATGCACATCACCTGACAGCTTCTCATCCGGAAGGTCTTGGAGCCAAACTTGTGATGATGAATGCATTGGAAGATGCGGAAATGGACCCGAAAGAAGTGGATTATATCAATGTACACGGTACATCTACTCCGGTTGGTGACATTTCGGAAGCAAAAGCGATTAAAGAAGTATTCGGTGATCATGCGTTCGAGTTGAACATCAGTTCAACAAAATCAATGACAGGTCACTTGCTGGGTGCTGCCGGTGCGGTAGAATCAATTGCAAGTATCCTTGCCATCAAGAACGGCATTGTTCCCCCGACTATCAACCATGAAGAAGGTGACGACGACGAAAATATCGACTATAACCTTAATTTCACGTTCAATAAAGCACAGAAACGCGAAGTTAATGTTGCCTTGTCCAACACATTCGGATTCGGCGGTCATAATGCGTGCGTTATCTTCAAAAAATACGCTGAGTAAAATCGTGTTACGAAACCAAATAGATAAGATAAGGCTCTTGTTCCACAGGGATAGAGAGTCTTATCTTTGTTTTTACCGGATACTCGGTTTCTACCCGCGTAACATCCAGCTCTATGAGCAGGCTCTCTTACATAAATCCTCATCTGTCCGTTCGGACAAGGGGCGTCCGTTAAACAATGAGCGTCTGGAATTTTTAGGTGATGCCATTCTCGACGCTATCGTAGGCGATATCGTCTACAAACGTTTTGAAGGGAAGCGGGAAGGTTTCCTGACAAACACACGTTCCAAGATTGTACAACGGGAGACTTTAAACAAACTTGCCGTAGAGATCGGACTGGACAAACTTATTAAATATTCAACCCGTTCTTCTTCCCACAACAGCTATATGTACGGGAATGCTTTCGAGGCATTTATCGGAGCGATCTACCTGGACCAGGGATATGAACGCTGCAAACAGTTTATGGAGCAGCGAATCATTAATCGTTATATCGATCTGGATAAAATCTCCCGTAAAGAAGTAAACTTCAAATCAAAACTGATCGAATGGAGCCAAAAGAGCAAACTGGAGGTTTCTTTTGAACTGATTGAGCAATTCCTTGATCAGGACAGCAATCCTGTTTTCCAGACAGAAGTACGCATTGAAGGACTTCCTGCCGGAACCGGAACCGGATATTCCAAGAAAGAATCCCAACAGAATGCCGCCCAGATGGCTATAAAGAAAGTAAAGGACCCGACTTTCATGGCAACCGTCAACGAAACCAAAATGCAGCAATCAGCAATGGCAGCCGAACCTGAACCCGAAATGGATGCAGACTCTGATATCGAATTACTGAATGACAATATATTGGAAGAAAATGAGTTCGACAATGAGATTACGGCAGAACCGATCGTGGAATCTATCCAAAGCAAATCCCCATGCGACGTCCCTGAATCACCAGATCGTGATCTTCACTAACCAACTTTAGTTTCCCAGCCACTTCTTCCAAAGGGATAGAAGCGATAGTATCTCCTTTTAGTGCAACCATACGCCCGAATTCCCCGTTGGCAATCAGTTCCGTCGCGTGTCCGCCCATTCGGGTAGAGAGATTACGGTCATAAGGAGTAGGCGAACCACCACGTTGAATATACCCTAATACGGTTTCACGGGTTTCAATACCCGTCTCATACTCTATTTCCTGTGCAATGTATTCCGCAGCACGTTTACGACCGTCCGTCTGAATGCCTTCAGCTACTACTACAATAGAGTATGGTTTCCCCTTTTTCAATCTTTCCAGAATAGTGTTTCCTATGTTTTTAATGCTATAAGGTATTTCAGGCACAAGAATAACATCTCCCCCTCCTGCCATACCGGAATACAAAGCAATCCAACCCGCTTTATGTCCCATGACTTCAATCACCATCACCCTTTTATGAGAACTTGCAGTAGAATGCAACCGGTCAATAGCGTCCGTAGCAATACTTACAGCCGAGTCGAAACCAAAAGAGATATCCGTCCCCCAGATATCGTTGTCAATGGTTTTAGGAACCGAAACGATATTTACACCCATGGCAGCAAATTTGGCAGCCGTCTTTTGCGTTCCGTTTCCGCCGATACAGACAACACAATCCAATCCCATTTCCCGAATATTCTGAAGGATCAGTGCAGGTTTATCGACATCCGAAATAACACCTCCTTTTTTAAAAGGCTTCTCGCGGGAAGTCCCCAACATCGTTCCACCAAGATTCAGCAAACCCGATAAAGATTTATCTGTAAAGGATTCTACATCTTTTGTGAGCAACCCCTGAAAGCCGCTATGAATACCTACCACTTCCATACCGTAGTAGTTAATGGCAGTTTTGCACACGCCACGAATAGTGGCATTTATACCGGGGCAATCTCCCCCTGATGTTAAAATTCCGATTCTCATTGTCGCATTTTTTAGTCTAAAACTCGGAGATTATATGAAAGCCGTCAATTTTTAACGATTATTTCCGTCGTAAAGATAGAAAAAAAAGATAAATAAGTTACTTTTGCACGACTAAACATTATTATGTTAAAGCAGAAATGAATATTACAAAAATTATTAGTAAGACTTTTGATTCCCGTTTAAAACAGATAGACCTATATGCTACTCAGGCTAGTGAGATACAGCATAGTGTACTAAACCGCTTAGTACATCAGGCTGCTCAGACAGAATGGGGGAAAAAGTACGACTATTCCTCGATCCGCAGCTATGAAGACTTCAGAAAACGTGTTCCAATCCAGACTTATGAGGAAATCAAGCCGTATGTAGAACGTTTGCGGGCAGGAGAACAGAATCTGCTTTGGCCGTCGGAAATACGTTGGTTCGCCAAATCTTCCGGAACGACAAATGATAAAAGTAAATTCCTCCCTGTCAGTAAGGAAGCACTGCAAGACATTCATTACAGAGGAGGAAAAGACGCTGCCGCACTTTACTTCCGCATCAACCCGGACAGCCATTTCTTTTCAGGAAAAGGATTGATCCTAGGGGGAAGCCATAGTCCGAATCTCAATTCTAATCATAGCCTGGTAGGAGATTTATCTGCTATTTTGATTCAAAATGTCAATCCGCTTATCAATTTTGTCCGTGTGCCCAGCAAGAAAATCGCACTAATGAGCGAATGGGAAACCAAGATAGAGGCGATAGCCAACAGTACTATTCCGGTCAACGTCACAAGTTTATCCGGCGTACCGTCGTGGATGTTGGTGCTTATCAAACGGATCCTTGAAAAAACAGGCAAACAGACGTTGGAAGAAGTATGGCCGAATCTGGAAGTTTTCTTCCACGGAGGAGTTGCATTTACTCCTTACCGTGAGCAATACAAGCAAGTGATTCATTCACCGAAGATGCACTATGTAGAGACCTACAATGCTTCCGAGGGTTATTTCGGCACACAGAACGATCTTTCAGATCCTGCAATGTTGCTGATGATCGACTACGGAATCTTCTACGAATTTGTTCCGTTGGAAGAAGTTGACAAAGAGAATCCACGTGCCTATTGCCTTGAGGAAGTGGAGCTTAACAAGAATTACGCAATGGTCATTTCGACCTCTTGCGGTTTGTGGAGGTATATGATTGGGGATACAGTGAAATTTACCGGCAAGAACCCTTATAAATTTGTCATTACCGGACGAACCAAACATTTCATCAATGCTTTTGGCGAGGAACTAATCGTAGATAATGCAGAAAAAGGACTGGCAAAGGCTTGTTCGGAAACAGGGGCGCAAGTGAGTGAATATTCTGCCGCACCGGTGTTTATGGACGAACATGCCAAATGCCGCCACCAATGGTTAATAGAGTTCGCTAAAATGCCGGATTCCGTTGAGAAGTTCGCAGCAATACTGGATGCAACATTAAAGGAAGTAAACTCCGACTATGAAGCAAAACGTTGGAAAGATATTGCATTGCAACCCTTGGAAGTAATCGTTGCCCGACCGGGACTATTCCATGACTGGCTGGCACAGAGAGGGAAGTTGGGAGGACAGCACAAAGTCCCCAGACTCAGCAATACACGTGAATACATAGAGACAATGCTGGCATTGAATTCCAGCCCTCAAATATAGAGAAACTTATCATATAGTTATTACAGGTTTTCTTTTTTGCAAAGATTACTTGCCTGAGACCCGGGTGTCGTGTAGACGGAATCCGGGTCTCAGCATGGATGAGACTTGGGTTCGCACAAGTTATTCCGGCTGTCGGATAGTTATCGGGCTTTTACTATAATCCCTCCCCCCAGCAGCAAATCATCTTTATAGAATGCGGCAGCTTGTCCCGGAGCAATAGCAGTCAACGGTTCATGAAGCTGTATATGCAATAAGTGTTCCGGAGTAACAGTTACCGTACCGTGATTCTCCTGTTTGCGGTACCGTATCTTCACGATTATATCAGAACAACCGAGTACACGGTTTTCGTTTATCAAGTTCCAATTATCCAGCCACATTTCTGTTTTCTCTAGAGATTGAAGAGGGGCAAGTACTATCTCATTCTTTTCCGGAAATATATCTTTCACAAAAACAGGACGATTCAGATGTATCCCTAGCCCGCGTCTCTGTCCGATGGTATAAAAAGGATATCCTTCATGCCAAGCAATAAAATGCCCCGTTTCATCGACAAACCGCCCTCGTCTGACTATTTCTGACCATTTCTGACCATGTGCGGTAAAAAGCTGATCATTTTTATCCAACCAGTTTTTTAAAAAACTCCGATAATCCATTGGACAGAAACAAACCCCTAAGCTGTCCTTTTTAGTAGCAACTTTCCGGAAGCCACGTTCAGCAGCCAATGCACGGGCTTCCACTTTCGTGATATCTCCCATTGGCAATAACATTCTACGGAGAATATCTTGTTTCAATCCCCATAAAAAGAACGTCTGATCCTTGTCCGAATCAGCCGCAGATGTGATATAATAGGTATCTTCCAACTTAACTTTCCGAACGTAATGCCCTGTGGCAATATAGAATATGCCCATTTCATCGGCAAGTTCCGCTAACAACGGCCATTTCAAATAATTATTGCATAAGGTACAGGGAACCGGTGTACGCCCCGCCATATATTCCTGCACGAAATACTCAATGATCTGCTTATTGAATACTTCACGGGCATCGTACGTTATATGACGGATTCCCAAATGCTCCGCCAAACTACGGGCATCTTCCAGATATTCGGTCGAGCCATTTAATTCATAAAAACGAAAAGTCACCCCGATCACCTCATATCCGGCCTCCAGCAGTCTCATAGCGGCAACGGAACTATCCGTACCGCCACTCATTCCTAACAATACTCGTTTGTTTTCTTCTATCATGCTGCAAAATTAAGGATTTTCCCGTATCTTTGTCAGTTAAAGCCCAAAGAGAATGAGAGAGAAAACAACTAACGGACAAGTCATCATCGTTTATACAGAGCATCCTGTGTTTGGTATACTACTGATCCCTTACATAGCAGAGCGACTGGAAGATGGCACGTTGCAGTTGATTGAACAGGCTTTTCACGCTTCTCCCGAAGCTATTGAACAAATGAATGAAGCAGAAAGACAAGCCATCGACATCGCTTCTCACTATACAGAGAAATATTTAATGGGAGCCTATTCCCGAGAAAAGATAGTATCACGCTTCCTGCATAAGTTATCTCAAGATCCTGAGAAAGTAAAGAATAACATTCGGCCATTTATTGAAGGCAAACTACTCGAGATGCTTACTCTCATACGGGAAAACGGGTTATCTTTTTATCAGAAACAGCCCGGAAGCAAAGTGTTGTACGCCCACCATGCTTATCACGTACATCCACATGACGCCGAAGTCCGCTTTACATTTCATGTCGACAGCAGTACTTTCCGCTATCAACTGCAATGTTATTATGAGAAGCAACCATTTTCATTGGACGACCAAAAACCCGTTATCGCATTAACTGCCTCACCGGCTACTCTATTGCTAGGGATGAATTTATACTTCTTTCCACACATAGATAGTGTCCGGCTCTTACCCTTTACCAAGAAAAAGGCAATTAGTGCAAGCGCCGCTCAACTCGAAAAGTATATCGACAATATTGTCATTCCGATTGCACGCTATCACGAAATCATAACCGAAGGGTGGGATATCCCTGAAGAAAGATGTGCCTGCGAAGCATTACTGTCACTTGAAGACATCACCCATAGCGAACAGTTGTTGCAGCTTGGTTTTCGTTATAGAGACCAGCTATTTACATCAGACAACGGAGCAGCAATGAAGAAAATCATTTATCGGAAAGACTCCGGTGAGGTATCCTTCTTCCGGCGGGATATTGTCGCCGAAAAAAAAGCGATTCAGCTTTTAGAAAGCTCCGGTCTGCAACGTATCGGTGATATCCATTTCAGGTTATCAGCCAGTTCTTCTGAGAAAACACTTGTTGAATGGATCAATAAGCATCGGGAGATGTTACAATCGGACTTTCAACTGACCGGCCATATGGGAAACACTCCTTACTGCCTGGACGAGATACATATCGAGCAGAGTTGTGACGATGAAGTAGTAGACTGGTTTGAGTTACATATCACCGTTGTTGTCGGCAACCTGCGCATTCCTTTCTCACGCTTCCGCAAGCATATCCTCGAAGAAAAGAGAGAATATCTGCTGCCGGACGGGCGCATGATCCTTTTACCCGAGGAATGGTTCAGTAAGTATGCGAACTTGTTGGAAATGGGAGTTCAGACAGAGCAGGGAATACGATTGAAGCATACATTTATAGGCGCCGCGCAAGCTGCCTTGGGAGGAACAGGACTTAAAAAGTTCTCTGGCAAAAATCAGATTAAGAATGTTTCCGTCCCTAAAGCACTAAAAGCAACATTACGTCCTTACCAGCAGAAAGGATTCTCATGGATGATGCATCTGCATAAACTAGGATTCGGCGGATGTCTGGCAGACGATATGGGACTGGGGAAAACCCTCCAGACACTTACGTTGTTACAACATATATATAAATCGCCCGCCTCAAGGAAAGCAGCCACTCTCATCGTCGTTCCTACGTCGCTGTTGCACAACTGGCGACGGGAAGCGAAACGCTTTACAACGCTTTCAATGATTGAATATAACAGTAGCATCGTCGTGCCCCCCAATCATCCCGGGAAGTTCTTCGGACGTTTCCAGTTGATATTCACAACGTATGGCATGATGCGCAACAACATCGACCTGCTTTCTTCTTACAAATTCGAATATATCGTACTCGATGAGAGCCAAAATATTAAGAACAGCGAATCGCTCACCTTCCGTTCTGCACTCCAACTGGAAAGCAAGTATCGGCTTGTACTTACGGGCACACCTATCGAAAATTCACTGAAAGATCTGTGGGCACAATTCCGTTTCATCCAACCGGACTTACTGGGAACTGAGAGTGCTTTTCAAAAACAATTCATGATTCCGATCCGCCAAGGCAATACCCGTGTAGAAGCACAGTTACAACAACTGATATCCCCATTTATTCTTCGCAGAAGCAAAAGTGAAGTGGCTCCGGAACTTCCCCCGCTTACCGAAGAAACGATCTATTGTGACATGCCCGAAGAACAAAATACTCTTTACGAACAAGAAAAAAATAGTTTGCGGAATATCCTGCTCCAACATCCTCAAAATATGGATAAACTTCATTCTTTCAGTATCTTGAACGGCATCCTGCGGCTACGCCAACTTGCCTGTCATCCGCAACTCATCTATCCGGACTTTAACGGTGCATCCGGCAAAGCGATACAAATAATAGAAATATTCGACACACTACGGAGTGAAGGACATAAAGTACTGATTTTCTCATCCTTCGTCAAACATCTGGAAGTCCTCGCCGAAGCGTTTCGCGAACGGGGCTGGAAATATGCACTACTGACAGGAGCAACCAACAACCGGCCGTCCGAAATTGCCCATTTCACCGAGCAGAAAGACGTACAAGCCTTCCTTATCTCTCTGAAAGCCGGAGGCGTAGGACTTAATCTGACACAAGCCGACTATGTGTTTATTATCGATCCGTGGTGGAACCCCGCCGCCGAATCGCAGGCTATTGCCCGTGCCCACCGCATCGGACAGGACAAGCAGGTTATCGCCTATCGCTTCATTACCCAGAACAGTATTGAAGAAAAGATTCTCTATCTGCAAGATGAAAAACGAAAGTTAGCAGAAACATTTGTTACCGACAGCGAAACATTGCCTGCATTGAGCAATGAACAGTGGGTGGATTTGCTAAAATAAAAACTGCATCTTTATATGGACTGTCTTGCAAGAATACTTTTTTACTTTATCTTTGCACGCAAAATGACACTGCATGAAATACAAGCTTATCGTGCTCGACCTTGACGGCACACTCACCAACTCTAAAAAAGTAATTACTCCCCGCAACCGGGAAATATTGATACGTGTACAAGAACAGGGCGTCCGTCTGGTTCTTGCTTCCGGTCGTCCGACTTATGGCATTGTGCCGTTGGCAAATGAATTGCGCATGAATGAGTTCGGCGGATTTATCTTATCCTACAACGGAGGGGAAATCATCAATTGGGAAACACAGGAAATGCTCTATGAGAATGTATTGCCGAACGATGTCGTCCCCGTACTCTATGAGTGCGCCCGCAGCCACCAGTTAAGCATACTGACTTACGACGGAGCAGAAATCGTAACCGAAAACTCTCAGGACCCGTATGTTCAAAAAGAGGCTTTCCTGAATAAAATGGCAGTCCGGGAAACAAACGACTTCCTGACAGACATCACGCTTCCGGTAGCTAAATGCTTGATTGTGGGAGATGCCGACAAGCTCATCCCCTTAGAAGCCGAACTTTGTCTTCGGTTGCAAGGACGTATCAACGTATTCCGTTCAGAACCTTACTTTCTCGAACTAGTCCCGCAAGGAATCGACAAAGCCCTGTCTCTTGCCGTATTATTAAAAGAAATAGGAGTAGAACGCAAAGAAATGATAGCAATAGGCGACGGCTACAATGACTTGTCCATGATAAAGTTTGCAGGACTAGGCATTGCCATGGGCAACGCACAGGAACCGGTGAAGAAAGCGGCGGACTATATCACTCTGAGCAATGAAGAAGACGGAGTGGCGGAAGCACTAGAACACTTTTACTATAAATTTACGTAGCATCATATGCTCACAATTCCTTTTTCAACCGTACCTTCATAACCTTTGACTGTATGTCTTATACTCTGTTTCAGCAGTATGCAGAGTAGCTATCGTATATCAATCTTACCATTATATAGCTCGTTGCACTAAAGTGAACAGTTCTTTCTACTAAAGTGATGAGATCTTTCCACTCCAGTACACAGGCCTCATCACTCTTGTGGAAAGAAGCGGATGTTTATTACATAACGCAGTGATGTCAGCAAGAGGATCTGCGAATATCGACTACTTAAGTTATCAGAACAGGGCCAACAACATATAACCAAAGGTCATCCTACTTTACGTTTATCAATATGGTTCATATAAATAAGCAAATGGTTTCATTTCCAACTATCATGAGAACAATGATGAGAAATACCCCCCAAAAAGATGCATTATAGCCATTTTTGAGTTAACGAACGTAAAAAACGAATGAGAAATACCAATTTTGAAAGGCATTTCTCATTCGTCACATATCTGATTATAAAGGAATTGCCAAAAAATATGAGAACAATGAGAACAATATTAAAAAAATCCGTTCTAGGATGGGGATGCAAATTATAGATGTATGCTGTCTATATACTCATGATACGTACAGCAAGAAAAGCTGTACCAATAAGCGAACACACTCTTTACAACTATATAAGAAAGCTGCGTGAAGTATTGTCCAAAGACAAAGAGATTTCAATCACAACACAGAACAATGGCTATGAGTTACATATTTCAACTTGAATTATCGTAATATATCAAAGATTTATTCTAATTTTGTGGTTTTAAATCGAATAAATAGCAAACGTTATGGAACATCAACTGACCATTTACAACACGTTAGATAGAAAAAAAGAGTTATTCGTACCGCTCCACGCACCTCATGTAGGTATGTATGTGTGCGGACCGACTGTTTACGGTGATGCGCATCTGGGACATGCACGCCCGGCCATTACTTTCGACGTACTCTTCCGTTATCTCACTCATCTAGGATATAAAGTACGTTATGTACGCAATATCACTGACGTAGGTCATTTGGAACATGATGCCGACGAAGGAGAAGATAAAATTGCCAAGAAAGCCCGTCTGGAAGAACTGGAACCAATGGAAGTCGTTCAGTACTATCTGAACCGCTATCATAAAGCAATGGAAGCCCTCAACGTGCTCTCTCCAAGTATCGAACCTCATGCTTCGGGCCATATCATCGAACAAATCCAACTGGTACAGAAGATTCTGGACGCCGGATATGCTTACGAAAGTGAAGGCTCCGTCTATTTCGATGTAGCCAAATATAACAAGGATCATCACTACGGAAAACTTTCCGGACGCAATCTGGATGATGTACTGAACACCACCCGCGACCTTGACGGACAAAGTGAAAAGCGTAATCCCGCCGATTTCGCCCTCTGGAAAAAGGCACAGCCGGAACATATCATGCGCTGGCCATCTCCTTGGAGCGACGGTTTCCCCGGCTGGCATGCCGAATGTACCGCTATGGGACGCAAATATCTGGGTGAGCACTTCGACATTCACGGCGGAGGAATGGACCTGATTTTCCCGCATCATGAGTGTGAAATAGCACAATCAGTAGCCTCACAAGGCGACGATATGGTTCACTACTGGATGCATAACAACATGATTACCATTAACGGAACGAAAATGGGTAAATCACTCGGCAACTTCATCACATTGGATGAGTTCTTCAATGGTACACATAAGTTGCTGACCCAAGCCTATACTCCAATGACAATCCGCTTCTTCATCCTGCAAGCCCACTACCGCAGTACGGTCGATTTCAGCAATGAAGCACTGATTGCTTCCGAAAAGGGATTGCAACGTCTGATAGAAGCTATCGATGGATTGGGAAAGGTTACCCCTGCATCCGCAACTTCAGAAGGTATCAATGTAAAAGAGCTGCGTGCCAAATGCTACGAAGCCATGAATGACGACCTGAATACTCCAATTGTCATCGCACAGCTTTTCGAAGGTGCCCGCATCATTAATAACGTCATTGCCGGTAATGCAACGATCTCCGCTGAAGACTTGAAAGAGCTGAAAGAAACTTTCCACTTGTTCTGCTTTGACATTATGGGATTGAAAGAAGAAAAAGGTTCTTCCGACAGTCGTGAAAATGCCTATGGTAAAGTGGTGGATATGTTGCTGGAACAGCGTATGAAAGCAAAAGCCAACAAAGACTGGGCTACTTCCGACGAAATCCGTAACACATTAACAGCCCTCGGATTCGAAATCAAAGATACAAAAGACGGTTTTGAGTGGAGATTGAATAAATAAATATTAAACATCAGGGAGATAAATCCCTTCTACAGATAAAAAAGACCGGCTCATTACGAACCGGTCTTTCTGTTTCATAGAAACATAGTAACTAATACCCCTCTTAAACTACAAATCTTATTATCTAATCACTTGTTTTCCATTAATACCTCAACAGGTTGTCCGTGCTGGCAGGTTACCGTCAATTGTGTATCATTTCCTTGTCGCTCCAACCGGACATTTTCCATTGAATTCTTTAGCGTCCAACGACCTTTGAGTAGTATTTTCTTATAAATAGGACGGCTAGGTTCTTTCGTCGTATACGCCTTTTCTTTTATATTCAAGTTTGGGTCACAAACACTCAAACGAACTCCTTTACCGGTTTCTTTCGCATACATCACCATTGTTTCAGCAGGAATAGAAGCAATCACCTTATCAGTTACCGGCTGATAAGCCTCAAAAACCGCATACGCCGTAATACCTGTTTTCTTATCATAAACGACATGAGCCGTTTGATCACGTTGCAGGACTTCATACGCAGGAGTTTTCTGAAGGTCGTCCAAGTCCGCTGCAGAAGGCTGTATCAATACCATATATTCATAAGTTCCGTTCTTCGGAGCTTTACCATGCTCTATCCATGCAGAGGAGAATTTTCCTTTAGTGACCGCACGGGTTTTCTCATGACGTGATTCTTGTTCCGCGATCTGCGAACGAACTGTTCCGTCTACTACATGATAGTAATTGTCATAACCGTCATGTAACCAATAGCCGTCATTACCCACTTTCTGTTCTCCGCCGTTGTATTTCGTCTGGAAAAGAGTCGTTTCCGTAGGATAATCGGCATTACTATTCGTTATGCCGGTTCCCAGACAAATCATCCGGTTGTCGAAGCAGAATACAGATTTACGGGCAACAAAATCAGGAGTGAAGTTTTCCAAATTACGCTCCATTAACTTCATAGCAAACATGCCATTCTTGCCTTCCAAGGAACTGCTACCGGAGAAGTTTTCCTTGGAATGAGCCATGGTAGTACCCTTTAACGGACTATCCAGCAACTCGAAGGGCAAATGAATAGTAGTCGTACCCGGCAGGCGGTTCCAATCCCAACCATCCTGTACAAAGCCGCTTCCGGTACGGGAAACGGGGTTTCCTTTTCCCATGATCTGCACCGAACCATAACTCTGATAACGTCCGTAACGATTATCTTTTGTATAGATTTCAGCCCCCCAAACATCAGTAGTATATCCTTTTAGTGTCACCATCCAATCTGCACGGCGGAAAATACCTGCCGAACCGTAATTATAAACAAAAAATCCTTGTGGAGCTTGTGCAGGCTTGATGCCTTCTTTCTTAAAGAAACGCGCATTCGGAGTATCCCTATCACGTACTAACCGTAGATAATCTGCTGCCAGAGCATGATCGAACGTATTCCCCCGACCGGACAAATCACCGGCTAAAGCTATATTGGCAAATGCTTCCACATCATCATTCCCCATTTTTCCACCGAAAGGATGACGTCCGCTGATACCAATTCCCCATTCATAAAGATTACAATAATTGCGCATGGCAATAAATGCGGATTTTATATGCTGGCGGGCTTCTTCCGTCAGTTCAAAATCCGTATTGTTAGTAAAAGCAATGAATTGCCCTATTACGGCCAGCACTCCGGTCGTATATGCCGGATAGAAACCACCATGGTGAAAAGTTGTGCCATCTATCTTAATACCACCAATTGTTCCCGGTGAATAGTGTAAAGAAGAAGAAACCCAACGGGAGAGGCCCTCCAAAGCCTGCGCCTGCTCTCTTGCATCCGTGAACATCATAGCAGAGATAAATCTCGCCATTAAAAGCGTATGCCAAGTATCCAGCATTTCATCCCGTTCCAAAGGACACGGTTGACGAGTCTCCTGCAAAGCAGACCAGAAACGTAATGTCGACAAATAAGCATCCCTGTGGGGATGTTTATAGATCTCATCTCGCATCAACCATGCCGTCGTATATATCTTACGTATCTGATAACCATAATGATGATTGGTTCCCATACCGCTACCAAAGGCAAATCCCTGGTCAATAGCATAATCAAACACCGTGAAGTAGTTTTTCTTTGATGTCTCGTTTCGATTGCAATAAACGTCATACGCAAAACCGGAAAGCATTGTTTCAATATCATTCCACGACATCTCTCCTATCTTCTTATTCTGTTCGTCCGGAGCTACAATAGGTGTTCCCGTAAATCCCGTACCTGCTGCCGACGGGCGGATATCCGCTCTTTTAAATGTCTCGTAAGCGGCATCAACTTGCTTTTTAGGGGCTTTTTTCACTTCCAGAAAATCTGTCAGACGTTGCTCGATTGTTTTCAGGTCTTTCGCCTGTCGAGCAGTCAACTTGGATGCCAATGGAGTATCATACGACAGTTGCTCCCACTTCCATACCAGGCACCAATGCCAGAGGTCACGGTTAGCCAAGCCATTATTAGTCGGCAACTGCTGATCCGGAGTGGTACGAAGATTCATCTTCTTTTCCGGGAATATCAGACGGTCAAGAAAAATACGTCCTTTGCGTTGGGGGGCAACTAACCTGTAAGCTACAATATCTTTGTCCTTCTTATCGCCTTGCATATATTCGAAAGAAATCCAGCAAGCCCGCCACCCTGCTGCTTGCAGATGATAAGCAAACCAATAAGACACCTCTCCCGCCTTATTCAGGAATTCAAAACGAATAGAATCCTGCTGTGGCTTTTCATTATATATCCACAAGGTAATGCCATACTGTCTCTCCGTTTTTCCTTTTAATGATAAAGGAGGTATCTGTATATTCAAAGTTGAACCGGATTGGAAATCCCACTCCAAGCTACTTTTACCCTCTTTATAGAAAAGAGAAGAAATTTTCGCCTCTCCCTTTCCGGAAGTCTTAAATGCTTCGGGTACCTCACTACTCTCAAATCCTATGAGTTGTGCGAAAGCCGAAGAAGCTGTAACAAACAGAAACAGTAGTATAAAACAAATATCTTTCTTCATTGTGTCATTATTAAATGGTCAAACAGTAACCAACTACTGCTTAATAAGGTATTTTGTCCGATAAAATCTTCTCCGTATACCAAGGATCGTTGATTTCTTTCAACATAGCACCCATTTCACGATAAAGTTGTGCCACTATTTCCTTGTTTTCTTCCAAAGGTAGATTGTTCAACTGATACGGGTCTTTCGCGTCATTGAATAAAAGACTTTTCTTTAACTGTTTTGTCTTACGGTCGATGTACAGAGCCAATGTATAGTCCGCAGTCTTAATACCTCGTGATGAAGGAAAGTAAGTTTTTACCAAGCCGTTTTCGTCCTTTTCACCATCTATATTCTGAATGTACAAAGCACCGGTAGGACGAACAATTTCAGCCTTTTCATCGAAGAAAAGAGGGGCAAAGTTACGTCCCTGCACTTCTGCCGGAATTGAATCACCCAATCCGCACAGTCCGAGCACAGTAGGCATTATGTCAGGAGCGGAAAGCAGCAAGTCATCTACCCGCGGCTGAATTTTATCCGGGAAGCGAACCAGAAACGGGATATTCATTGACTCTGAGTAAGGCGAATTCTTCGGATCATCCGTACGTTGGCTACACATCGTTTCACCATGATCGGAGGCAAAAATAACGACTGTATTCTTATCCAGCCCCATCTCTTTCAGTGTTTCCAAAATCTGTCCGAAAGCACGGTCTACCCCGGTCACGGAAGCGAAATAATAACGGGCTGATTCGGCTTTCTTCATTTTCAGGTCAACATTAGGACGAATCAACAGACTGTCTAAAGGTTGGTTTTTATAAAGATCAAAGTCCTGCTCTTCGCAATCATCCAATGAACGATACGGACTATGAGGAGGATTCATCCCTACCATGATAAAGAAAGGCTTCTTTGTATCACGCACATTACCTTCGTTTTTCAAATAAGATACAACTTTTCCGGATTCATGCAGAGGTGACCATTCTTTCGGATCGTGCCTTTTACCGTCCGTATCCCAGTAATGCGGATTCTTATGTTCATCAAACGTGCCATAAGAATACCAGTAGTTGAAACCATGACGACGCTCTTTCGGTGTATAGGCATCCCACACAGGACGTTTGGATTCTACATATTGTCCCGGATGTTCGGGATCATTCGGAGTGGGAAAATCTGCATGAAGTTTACCGAAATAAGCACAATCATAACCAGCTTTGCTAAATACATCACCGATGCACTCCGCATCCTCACGCAAAGAACTGATCGGACGTGTAGAGTTGCAATTTAAAGGCACTCCGCTACGGTTCGGATACATACCGGTCAGCAACATTCCCCGATGAGGGCTACTCAACGGACAGTTGCTTTGCGCGGAGGTCAGAACCATAGACTCCCGTGCAAATGCATCCAGATTGGGGGTATGTACGGGATCTCCCTCAAAATTTACTTTATCCCGGAATCCATCCTGACTCCAGAAGCCCATTGCCTGATTACGGTACTGGTCCGGAAATACATAAATAATATTGGGATGTTCCGATTGTTCGACTACTTGCTTCGGAGCCTTGCAACCCTGTGCCGTAAACAGTGTCAGGCCTCCCACCAAAAGATTTATAGGTTTCATATATATTTAAGTTATAAGATGATAAATAATAAACGATAACCTTATTATTTCTTTTCCAAGTCTCTTTTGCGCATCAGTCCTTCCAAGAAGTAATAGTCGGCATAATTCAAAGGAACATCAATCTCCTGTCCGTGAGGGATACTGCCTACCGAGTGCATCAGGATAAAGTTTCCATTTGTTCCAACTTTAGCACGATAAGCGGGTGAGCCCAAGCTTTCCATGATCTTATCAGCAGTTTCCTTGTAATGATTGCCCGGCAGATAACCGTCCAGTTCGTAAAGGGCGGAAGCCGTACAAGCAGCGGCAGAAGCATCACGCGGTTCATTCGGGATGTTCGGAGCATCATAATCCCAGTAAGGAACGAGATCTTCCGGCAGGTTCTTATTCGTAAAGATGAAGTTATATACTTTTTGCGCCTGGTCGAGATACTTCTTATCTTTAGTGTAGCGGTAACAAGTAGTATATCCGTACAAGGCCCAGGCCTGTCCGCGAGCCCAGGCGGATTCGTCCGCATATCCCTGCGCTGTTTGTCTCTTACGCACTTCGCCTGTTTCGGGATCATAATCCACAACATGATAACAACTGTTGTCCGGACGGAAGTGATGAGCCATGGTCGTATCCGCATGTTTCACTGCAATATTATAGAAAGTAGAGTCACCGGAAAAAGCGGTTGCCTCGAACAGTAATTCGAGATTCATCATATTGTCGATAATCACCGGACATTTCCAACCGCGCGTTCCTTGCCAGCCTCTATCGGCATCCCATGACTGAATAACACCTGCATTCGGGCGGAAACGGGTAGAAAGAGATTTTGCCGTTTCAATGATTACATCTTTATATTCTTTCTTGTCTGCCATACGGTATCCGTTCAGATAGCTGCAGCCAATCATGAAGCCTACATCATGGTGCCATTTCAGATGCTTCACAGAATCAAGGGCCTCTGTATACTTTTCAGCCAACGGTAACCATTTTTGATCTCCGGTCAAGTTATAAGTCAGCCACATACTGCCGGGAAAGAAACCGGAACACCAGTCGTCAATAGGTATATAAGATATACTACCGTCTTTATTGATAGTTCTCGGATTTAGGATTTTACCTGATTTCTCGATAATATCCGTTTGAATCGTGTTTTGTGCCACTGCGTTGTCGATGTTGTCCTGGATAAAGTCTACTTCAACTTTTTTCTGTCCACCGCAACTCGTAAAGATCAGAAGGGATAGTCCTAATGCGCTAAGAATTGTTTTCATAATACACGGATTATTTTGTTAAGTGATTAATTATCTGATTGCAAAAATAATGCATTCAACAAGAATAGACCGACCTAAATAATCCAAATGAGGGACAAATTTGGTACATTTGCAAGGAAATATCAAAATTATAAAGACCATGACTCCACAAGAATTCTTCAAAAATGATCTTTTCGCCGAAAACGCAGGTGTAGTGCTGCTGGAAGTACGTGAAGGGTATAGTAAAGCCAAATTAGAAATAAAGCCGGAGCATCTTAATGCAGGCGCACGGACTCAGGGAGGAGCTATCTTTACACTAGCAGACCTTGCGCTTGCCGCAGCAGCCAACTCACACGGTACACTAGCCTTCTCTCTCTCCTCCAACATCACTTTTCTACGGGCAAGCGGACCGGGCGATACACTTTATGCCGAAGCGCACGAACGCTATATCGGACGAAGTACAGGCTGTTACCAAGTCGACGTGACAAACCAGAACGGGGACTTAATTGCTACTTTTGAATCAAGCGTATTCAGAAAAGAACAGAAAGTACCTTTCGAAATTCAAAAATAAAAAATCGGAGAGCCGGAAGAACCTTTACAGGCAACTTCCGGCTCTCCGACTTTTCTCTTGATTTATTTAACAATAGAGGTCAACGGGTGACGATTGCCGGTTACACTATTCAAGAATGCTTTTGCCGAACCAAAATTCAGGAATAAATCCAAGCGGACAGGAAGGTGATTTAAATCATCAGTCACAAAAAAAGTAATCACCTCTTTTTCTTTTCCTTTCTTGTCATACTCGACTAACGAAAAGATCAGGCAACGATAAGTAACCCCGTTCTCAGCTTTCACATTTTCTTTTCCACGATAGATAAGCGTTTGCTCCTCCACTTTACGTCCGGTAGCCATAGGAAATTTAATTTTATCCCCTACTTTATAATCACTAGGATCATAAGAACGTGCCTGTGCCAAGATGCTCAACATATCGTAGATACAACGGCTGTCACTTTCTTCCGACTCGGTGACGGATCCGTCCCGGTATGTACGCTTCTGATTGGCAAAACAAAGACCATCCTTATAAGAAAACCAAGCCTCATCAACCGTATAACGTTTTCCTTCCTCGGCACCTTTGCGGAAATAATGCGGTTCGAGTTTTTCACCTATTACACAAGTCAGCGTATCCCGCATTTTAAAGAAGAAATCCGCCCGCTTACTGCCCAAAGCCAGCAGATTGATACGATAGGCAGGCTCCGAGTGGTAAGTAGTTGCGTTCGTTGTCAAACTGGCCAATCCGGCTTTCACCCATACAAACTTCCAGTTAAAGTACAAGTCGTACATCACGTGCTCACCGGATTTGAATGCATCGTTCTTAGCTTCGCACTGGGCACTGGCAGGAAGAACAAAGATTCCCATTAGCAATGTCGCTAATCCAATTATAATTTTTCGTCGAAAATTAGCGACGTCGCTGACTATTCCTATCTCTATCTTTCTTTTTCTTGTCTTCATCCGGTTTTTGTTTTTTAAGTTCGTCCAGTTTCTGCTTATCTAGCGGAATTGCGTGAATATCCCATGATTGCTTATCTAAGTCCCAGTTTGCCTTCGGCTCCAAGATCATATTGTAATAATACACTTCCTCAGGTTGTTCTCCTTTTTCAAAGTTACCAGTATCCCAGATTCCATTTCCATTCCGGTCGTTCACCAGTCGGGCACAATATTTACCAGGATTCAAAAAATAAAAGTCTGCATACCCTCCGTCCGTTAACCTTCTCTGGCGCACCACTTTATCTTGAGCATCCAACAATTCTACAAAAGCAGTAGAGTCTGCTCCTGTCACCAGAAAGGTGATACTGGCATATTCTTCCAGTTTACGTACTTTGAAGCCCTGCTTTATTTTATCGGTGAACAAGCCATATATACCATGGAATGCAGTCGAGTCTACCGAGAACTCATATTCATTACCCGGTTCCCAGTCATAATACAAGTTGAATCTTTTCAGATTCAAAGAATCTTGTTCAAACTCAAATGGTATATCTTTCCAAAGCGTATCCACCTTTTCTTTCAGATGAATCGCCGCACTATCAAAACGGGCAATCGGTTCATCAAAAGTCAGAGATATAGAACCGTACACATCCATTGATGAAGGTGCACCGACATTCACCGGCAAGAATTTGGTTGGTTCCGGCTCATCTTCTTCATCTTTCTTTTTCTTTTTTTTCTTTTTCTCCGGTTCTTCCTTCTTATATTTTTGCTTCGAAACCAGATTCAACGTATCCGTACGTGATACCAATTGATTTAATGTATCCGTATAAAGATAAGTTAGGCTGATAGCAAGTGTATCCTGCTTAAAAAGCAAAGAGTCTTTCACCCAATAATGGATCGTATCGTTCCGCGGATTCTTTTCGATAACAAAAGCATCCCTTTCATCGAAATTCAACCCCTTCAATGTAGGTAAAGTATCTGCCTGACCGGCAAAATAGAACGTAAATTTCTGTGGAACAAGCCGTTCTGATTTAATCAAATATTGTGAGTAGTTGAATTCCTTAAAGGCACGGAGTATAAGATCATCCGGCAGATAATGCATATATTTCCTCTCAACAATCGTATCGTAAGTCAGCGAGTCCACCCAAGCCGTGTCCATACGGATTCTTTCCTCCATACGAGGAATGATCAGTGAATCATTAAAAGCAATGACTTCACTTTTTTGGTTGAAAGTAAATGTCTGGTCTGCATCCATTAACCCATAAATACGATATTTGCCAGGAGCTACGCCACGGATAGAGAAGCGTCCCCGGCTATCGGTACGTGCCACACGGTCAAATGGCAATTTTGTAAAAGCCGAATCGTTCAGGTTGGAATGTAATCCTACCAGGATTCCTTTTATCGGCTCCAGATTGGAAGCGTCAAGCACCGTTCCGGATACCTCCATTGTATCTATTTGCGTACCGGTAGAAAAGGTGAAGGTAAAGTTACCCAACGGGTTACCTTCGTTATTATCGACTATCGCATCCGAAAAGTCAATTGTATAAGTGGTATTCGCTTTCAATGAATCAAGCAGGTTTACCTGTATCCGCTTTCCTGAAGCTTTAATTTCGGGCTGTTGTACCTGCGGTGGAGAAACAACAACTTTTTCTGTTGCTTTTTCCAACTTTATAAATTCGTCGAACAAGAGAGAAACTTTTGTCCTCTGATTATTTAAAGCGCCGGCAGCAGGTGTACTACCGATGAAACGAGGTGGCGTTTCATCATAAGGGCCACCGTCCGGACGTCCGATACTGGCGCAAGAATATAGCATGACAACCAGCGTTACTACCGGAAATGCCTTGCGAACGATTTGCTTTATCTTTTGATTCTCAAATTGTAACATGCTGCAAAAATAAGTGTTCTTATCCAATAAACACCACACTTTCTAGCTAATTTATTAAAAAACGAAAGGGTAGCTTAAGGTAATAAACAATTCCAACGCGTTTTTTATTTCTTTTTATCGCTGATATAATTAGTTTTCTTACCTAAAGCGACTAGCTTTGTTAGCTAGTCTTTTTCTCTGATTTTTACGAGATGATATCAAGAAGAAGGAGTAAAGAGCAGGTAAACCGGTAGTTGATATGCAGAAAACAGAAGTTGGATAATAAACTGAATAATTTAACGTGAGATACTGTTTCTGCTTTTCCTGCAAACAGTATCTCACGTATTTTATTTACCAGCCTGTATTTTGGCCTAAATTAGGATTCTTATAATATTCTGTCTGTGGTATAGGATACAGATACATCTTATCATCCCAGTTACGTGTTTCAAGCAACTCCTTCTTATAAACAGGTGAACCATTTTCCAGAGTAATCTTGATGCAATAAATGGCTTTGGTTTTATCACCTATCTTCCAACGACGGATGTCCCAGAACCGATGGTCTTCAAACGCCAGTTCCACGCGTCTTTCACGACGGATACTTTCAGTAAATGCATCGCCATCCGTTGTAACAGCAGGCATATCAGCTGCACTACGTACTTGATTCAGTGCTGCACGTGCAGACAATGGATGATCATTATCCGTATAATCGGCACCCTTCCAGGCATCCATCGCTTCTGCATAGTTCAGAAGAATCTCTGCATAACGGAATATAATGAAATGATGAGGTTTCTTTTTCTCGTTAGAAGGAGTAAGAGAAACGGTCTCGTTCATATACTTCTTCAAATAATAGCCAGTGGTAGTCGCTCCGGCTGTTCCGGCACCATCTTTACCGCCTTCATAAGACTGAATAGTTGAATTCATCCATGTATCTCCGTTGCAAAGTACTGTTTTGTAAAACCGTGGGTCTCTGCCCTCATACGGGTTCTGCCCCGGCGCAAGCTGTTCCCAGTCAAAGTCTTTTCCATTAGTCAGCTGAAAAGCATCCACCAGATTTTGGGTAGGTACATTGCCGGTTTCTCCCTTTTCATAACTGATAGGCAGATTGTTTGCTTCAAAGTCAAAACTTTCTCCATTTCTACGCTCAAAGATTAATTGCGGAGATTTCAAAACATCGTTTCCACCGTTCTTATCATACAGAGGATCGGCATTCGTTTTCGGCAGACTGTACCAGTTCTCTTTTATGATAGCATAAGCCGCATCGGCAGCAGCTTTCCACTTATCAGCATCCTGACTGGGATTATGTAACATACTCGCCGCATAAAGAAGGGCACGAGATTTCAATGCCAACGCAGTACCTTTAGTCACGCGTCCCGTCTCCGCCCAAAAATCTTGATGACTGACGGGAAGTGTTTTAGCTGCATCACTACATTCATCGCATATATATTTTATCACTTCGCTGAAAGAACTCTTTTCCACGCTATTGATCTCATCCAACGCATACGTACGTGTCAATAATGGAATATCTCCGTATCGTTTGGCCAGTTCGAACAAGTAGAAAGCCCGCAACACCCGCAATTCTTCACGATACATAGTAGCTTTGGCAATATCTTCTTCATACGTATCATTCCAACGGAAACGCTCCAGCCTCTCTTGGGAATAGTTTTCGAGAAATGAATTAACGGAACGGATAGCTCCATAACACTTCGACCACATATTGTCGACTGCATTATTGGGACTCCAGGCATTATTATAAAAGTCGTGAACACTGTTATCACTCCAAATATAAACAGAATTATCCGTTGCAGACTCTCTCAAAGCCCCGTCGAGCACTCCGAGATCTCCGGGCAACTGGCTATAAACATAAGTAGCCAAGCCCTTGACATTGCTAAAGTAGGAATAAGCCTCTTCTCTGTTCAAACCAGTCGATTCGTCCAGTTCGAGCAAGCTACACCCAGAAACGGATAGTAGCAAACCTGTATATAATATGATATATTTTCTCATGGTTATCTCACATTTTAGAAGTTAATATTCAATCCGAAATAAACGGAAGTCATATCCGGATAATTGATTTTCAGATCCTCACAGTTCATATATTTCACATGATCCAGCGAAAAAAGATTATTAGCTCTCGCATATACCTGAATCTTCTCCATCTTCACCTTCTTCGCCCAAGAAGAAGGAAAATTATAATAAACATTCAGGTTACGAAGTTTAAAGTAACTTCCGTTCTCCAACCATTGTGTACTATTTCTGAAATTATTGGCATTATCCAGCGTGGTCAAACGAGGAACATTTGCAATATCTTTCGTATCTTCCGTCCAACGGATTTTGTCGTTCAGATACCAGTTTGAAATATTTGTGTTGTTTCTCAACGGCCAGTACACGCTTGCAGTATTCAACATCACGCTATAATGCCCTACCCCTTGGAAGAGAGCGTCTACCCCAAAACCTTTATACTCAAATCCTAGGTTGATACCATAGTAAATCTCCGGTATGGCAGTAGAATATCCTATCGCTTTCTGATCATTACTGTCAATTACTTTATCACCATTTAAATCCCTATATTTGACATCCCCCGGACGTACTTCCGAGAATTTCTGTACAGGGCTGTTCTTAATGTCCTCCTCATCTCTAAAATAACCGATCGCTTCCCAACCGAAACATTGTCCGATAGGATAACCTTTCTTAGACAGATAGCCATACGGTTGATACCCCTCACCATTCTCTATGACTTTACTTTTGGCATAAGAGAAATTAGCACCGATGTAGTAGCTGAAGTTTTTATACTCTTTTTTCCACATAGTAGAGAGTTCTGTTCCTTTTGTTTCCACTTTTCCCGCATTCATCTGGGGAATGGTAACTCCGATTGCAGAAGATATCAACCCGCTTCCTTCAATTAAAATATTAGAGCGCTTGTCATAGAAACCATCAATAGAAAAAGTCAACCCTTTGAGCAAACTCATATCCAAACCAATATTATATTTATCTGCCACTTCCAAGTCGAGTTGCTCCATTGCCAGCATTCCCTCCTTCAAACTGCTTCCGGCAGAGGTATTCCCAGCCTGAAAATAATAGGAACCGCTTCCTATCCAATATTGCTTATCCATATCATAATCATAGATATCATATCCGGAACGCCCGTAAGAAGCGCGGAGTTTCAAATAATCAAAAGCGGAGATTCCTTTCATGAAATTCTCGTTCGAGAGTATCCAGGCTGCGGATATGGCAGGATATGCACGATACTTATCGTTCTTTCCCAATACGCTACTGCCGAAACAGTTAGCAACAACATCCACCATATAACGATTATCAAAATTATAACCTACGGTTCCGATGATGTACTGACGGTAACGGCTATTATTAGCTCCCGTCAGAGTCATTGATTCCTGGCGGAACATGGCACTGGCAGTAAAATCATGTTTATCCCATGTCCGGTGATAATTGACTTTCGCTTCAAAGTTGGCATGTATATATTGATTAGCCAATCCTTTGTTGCTGATTTCCAATTCATCGTTAGGATTTCCGTAATTCGTATAAACCGGTTCTCCGTCAGTACCTTTCTCAATGGTCTGATACATAAAGCTTTTCTTGGCTGTTTCCTGATAAGTTGCATTATTATCATAGGCAATAGCAAGTTCAGCGCTCAGTCCGCGAGTCAATACAGACAGGTCTTGTATCAATCGCAGATCTGCTTGCAGCATTCGCTGATTCAGCTTATAATAGCCTACGTCCGCCAGATTGGCTATCGGGTTTGTTTTCAGCACATTATTACTACCCCAGAGTCCATTCTGAGTCTGTACAGGGAATGCGGCAGATGGAGTATTGAATATCTGTTCAAACAAAGTAGCCTCCGATGTGGTAGGGCGTTTCGTTTCACGCAGCATACCGAGCATATTCAGTTTCAATTTCGTTGCATCTGTGATATCTACATCCAGATTCATGCGAAGATTGAGAAAATACTTTTTCATCTGGGAATTATAACGATCAGTGTAGTCAGTGTACTTGGAATTCAACAGTCCCATATCATTCTTATAATTCAAGACACTGAAATAGCGCAGCCTCTTACCTCCCCCGCGGAAAGTAATATCCAGTTGATGACTGGTCGTATGATTACGCAACGCTTCCTTCTGCCAATCAACATTCGGATAAAGATCGCTATTACCTCCGGCCAAAAAAGAAGCTTCATCCATATCCGGTTGCAGGCCATCATATCTCAATGCTTCATTCCGGGCTTTTGCATATGTATAAGCATCGGCAAATTCCGGTTGGTTTACGGGCAGACCTAAACCAAACTTGTAATCTACCTTGATCTCTTTTTTACTGTACATACCGCGTTTGGTAGTTATCAGCACCACGCCGTTGGCGCCTCTACCTCCCCAAAGAGCAGTAGCAGCACCGTCTTTCAATACGGATATTGATTCTATTTCCGAAAGATTGATATATTCGATGGGGCGGGCAAAACCGTCTACCACAAATAATGGCGTATCTCCATTCAAGGAGCCACGACCACGTACATTTAAACGTGATTTGTCGGTTCCCCAACTCGTATTTTGCATCACAGTCAGTCCCGGCAACAGGCCATATATTGCATTGTAAGGACTCGTAGTTGCATTTTTATCCAATTCGTCCGAATAAATGGTAGATACCGCCTGTGTCTTCCGTAACTCGGTTGTCGTCTGAGTTCCCAGATCGACTGTCTTATCTTGTCCTTCATTATTTTGAGCTATCCCTGTAGTGGCAAACGCCAACGAGAAAGCTACGATATAAAGTGATTTATTCATAATCATTCTTCTTATTATTCAACGATTTGATTATTACCAACCCGGATTCTGAATCAATCCATATTTCTTGTTTATCTCGTCTACCGGTAGAGGTAACAGGAAATATTTGTCATTCCACTTCTCAGGTTTCGCATACTGGCGTGTTTCCGCCATTGCATGAGATACTTTATAAGAAAAGCCGCTCGGCTCACCGGCCGCTTTTTTAATAATCAGACGTGATAGTTGTCCGGTAAATATATCTGCGCGTTTCCAACGTATCAAATCGAAATAACGTACTTCTTCATAACCGAATTCAATGGCTCTTTCACGTAATATCGCTTCGCGCAACGGTTTTCCGGCCGGAACATCTGCCGCCGAAATCGCAGGCATACCTGCACGTTCCCTGGTTTTGTTCAGATAATCATAGGCCGTATTGCCAAACTCGTCACGAACTTCCGCCTTATTCAACTCATTCATCGCTTCAGCCATATTCAAATAAACTTCGGGAAGACGAATTAACGGACAAGAATAGAATTTACCATTCACTTCGTCATTAAAGTTTCGTATGAATTTTCTCATCGCAAAACCATTGTAACTCATTCGCCCATCTTTATAAGGTGACTGGGTGGTTCCTTCAAAAATCTGTACTTTCTGGGCACCCTTAAACTTATCTCCATTCACAGCAACCGTTTCATACAAGCGGATATCCCTTCTAGGATTTCCATCCTTATCAAAGAAAGGGAATTTATTATGATCGGGATTATTCCAGTCGAATTCCGTCCCGTCCTTCATCTGAAACATATCGACATAAGTTAATGTAGGAGAAGCAACTCCGTAGCGTACTTGGGCAAACGGAGTTTTCCCCGTAACATAAGTGGTAAATCTTCTGGAAGAAATCAGAACCTCTCCATTATGACGATTGAAATATCCTGCCGCAAAATCATCGCGAGGGTTACCTGTATTCACCAGTTGATAAACATTCGAATTCTTTTTATTAGCCCGCATAAATTCCAACCCTGCATCCAGTGCTTTCTGCCACCTGTCTGATGAATAATTACCATACCAGGTAAGGAATTGAGAGGAAGCATCACCTTCCAAATAGGGTTTGTCAGCATTAAACAAAGGACTCGCCACAAACTGAAGCACTCTGGACTTTAATGCTAAAGCAGAGGCCGCCGTCATTCGTCCGTCATTATCCGCATCTACCTGCCAAGGTAATACAGAGGCGGCGGCATCCAGCAACCCGATGATTTTCTGTACGGTTTCTTCTACCGTCATGCGAGGAAATTTCATCGCATCTTCTGCCGTATAAGCATGGTCTATCCACGGCATACCCCCATAATAACGGAGCATTTGAGAATAATGATAGGCAATAATTACTTGTGCTTCCGCTTTTCCTATCGCCTTTTCATCCGCAGTCATATCTGTCACTCTATCCACATTTTCAATATAGATATAAGCTCTCCGGATACCATAAATCGGACCGACACCAATGGTTCTATTATCAACATCCAACCGATATGGAAGATGTTCCAGATAGGCATTTGTTCCGTCTACCGTTCCTGTATAGAACTTAGGTGCTCCTTTTTTTGTCCAGTCACCCAAATCGGTAAGCATTTCCAGCACTCCATATCCCAGACGTCCTTGCATAGGCAGATAATCCGGCAGTGAATGGTAAGTCTCCGCCAATGCCTGCTCAGCATATACTTTCTTGTTAAAGACAGAATCTATATTCTGCTCATTACTTATCGGCTTATCCAAAAACTTCTCTCCGAACTTAAGGTCTTCGCACCCTATCAATGTCAATGCAAAGAGAGAAAGACAGCCCATATACTTTTTATAGTTTTTCATTGTCAGCACTATTAGAAGGTTAGATTAATACCTAAATTATATATCTTAATGATAGGGTAAGAATCCGCATTATTCGGATTACATTCAGGGTCCATGATGTCAAACTTATCAAAGGTCAGCAGATTATAGCCTGTTAGTTTTATACCTAACTGCTGGATACCCAGTTTTTTCAACATCTTCTTATCTGTAAAGTTATATCCTATTGTCACATTCTTCAGTTTCAAATAGGAACCGTCTCGTACCCAAAGAGAAGAAGAACGCATATTGTAAACTGCGTTTGTCTCGGTAAACCGCGGTGTGGTAGCCGTACTGGCTGTTTCCGGTGTCCAACGTGTATCTGCGTGAAACTGCATCAAGCCACGAATTTTACCATTTCCAAAAGGTTCTCTAAAAGCTCCATCCAACAACAAGGAACGCTGTGCGGCACCAGTCCAGTTCATTGTCAGGAAAAAGCCCTTATAATTAATGCCATAATTCAATCCGAATGTATAGGCCGGACGAGTCGGGTTTCCAATAATAGTCTGGTCGTCCGAAGTAATTTCTTCGTCACCGTTCAAATCCCGGTATTTCACATCACCCGGCTTCACAGATACCCCAGGATCGGGCAAGCCAGCCACAAGTTTGCCGTTCTCTCCGAAATCCTCCTCCGTATAAAAACCGTCCGCCACATATCCGAAAAGAGCTCCTACCGGATTTCCCGTCCGCCACATATAAGGTTCATTAGGTTCTACCTCGTCCTGGAAAATAATCTTATTCTTTGAGTAGGAAACATTTGCCTGAATATTATACTGAACCTGACCGATCCTGTCATTCCACTTCACTTCTACTTCATATCCGTGATTTTTCACTTTACCCATATTTACGGCAGGCAGAATCGAGGAAGTCAGTCCCGTCAATAAAGGTATTGTCTTACGATTGATAAGAATGTCCTTACGTTCCTCGAGGAAATAATCCAAAGAGATCTTCAGACGGCTCTTCAAGAAATGAACGTCCAATCCATAGTTCTGTTTCAGCGCAGTTTCCCAAGTCACGTTAGGATTACCCAGACGTTTTTCCAACGCACCCTGGATTAACGCTTTGCTGTTATAACCAAAATTGAAGCCGTATTTATTGTTATTCCACGCGTCTACTCCGCTCAAATTCACATCATAAGAATCCGGCAGGAACAAGAAACGGTTATTTCCAAGGTTATCATTTCCGACCAGACCAACTGAAGCACGGAATTTCAGATAATCAACAACTTTCTGTTGTTTCATAAATGCTTCCTCCGACAGGATGTAACCGATAGAACCGGCAGGAAATGCGCCGAACCTCTTACCCGGAGCAAAATTCTCGGAACCATTATAACCGAAGTTGACTTCTGCCATATAACGGGATTTATAATCATACGTCAGACGTCCTACAAAACCGATGTAAGCGGACGGTACTCCCACCCATTGAGCAGGATAGTATTTTTTACTCTGATTATATAAGAACAATCCTCCGACATTATGAGAACCAAACTTACGGTTATATCTCAGACTTGCTTCCAGATACCAGTCTCTTGCCCTCGAGGAAGTTTCGTCATATTGCAAGCTCTTATTTTCTCCTTTGATCTTATAAACAATATTCTTGTTGAAATCCGGCGAGTCATAACCAAGCGACGGGTCCTCCAAAGAAGACTGATAGAAAGGCATAAATTGCTCCACCTGTCCTTTACGTTTCTTAGTAAAACCATAACTCGTATTATAGGCGCCTTTTATCTCTGCTGACAGTCCTTTAGTAATAAAGTCCAATTTCTGGTTCAACAGAAGATCCAAATTCATTGTATTATTAATAGCTGTTGAATAGCCTGTCCCGTAACATTTAGGCAAAGCACTGTTACCCAAATTAATTTTATTATCAAAACGTTCTTCGGGGGTAACTATCAGCTTCCCGTCAATTACTCCCGGGCTGCTGAACGGAGTCGTCTGATTAATCAATGTCCAGATTGAATTAGTCGCATCATTAATCATCGGTTCATTCCGGTTACCTACAATACCACCGATACCAATCTTTAACGTGGTAGTCTTAGTAGCATCAAAATCCAGATTGGCCCGATAATTATACCTTTTGTATTTATAATTATTATCATATCCCACTCCTTCGAACTGTTTCAACAGGCCATTCTGATATAAGAAACCTAAAGATATGAAGTAACGTATATCCTTTGTTCCTCCGGAAATATTCAGGTTGTGTTGTGTCTGCACAGATGTCTTATTCAGCAGATATCTTCTCCAGTCGATACTGGGATACATAATGGGATCATCATTCAGTCTGAATCGTTCAACTGCATAATTATCAAATACCAAATCATTCTCGGTAGCATTTGGCTTGTCATTTGTTATAATCTCATTTCTCAAAGTTGCATACGTATAACTGTCTGCCATTTCGAGCATACGAGTAGGCATCTGAATACCAACCGAAGAATTCACCGAGATTTTCGCTTTGCCCTCTTTACCACGGCGTGTAGTTACCAAAATTACGCCATTTGCACCTCGAACACCGAATACAGCAGTGGCAGAAGCGTCTTTCAGTACTGTCACACTTTCTATTTCATTCGGATCCATTTGATAAAACGAACGTTCCACACCGTCCACCAGGATCAGAGGAGAAGAAGCACTTTCTGTCAAAGACCCTACACCGCGAATAAACACTTTGGGATCTTCCTGCCCCGGTTGGCCGCTGGTTTGTACAGATGAGAGTCCCGTGATCTGGCCTGCCAACGTGTTAGCTACACTAGCATTAGGCGAACGCACCAACGCATCATTACTTACGGCAGAGATAGCCCCTGTCAAAGTCTCTTTCTTCTGTGTACCATAGGCCACAACCGTAACTTCCTGAAGTTCATTCGCTGTTTCTTTTAGAATAATTTTTAGTTGTTTACGTCCGTTCAACGGGACCTCTTGAGGTTCATATCCCATGAACGAGATTTGCAGAACAGCTTTTTGAAGATTGCTCACTTTTAAATGAAAAACACCATTCATGTCGGTGATGGCACCGTTAGCAGTACCTTTTTCTTTCACATTCGCACCAATTACTTCCAAATTAGATTCATCCAATACAGTTCCCGTTACTGTATTCTGCGCCCATACTAAGAGCGAACAACACATAAGCATTAACGTACTGATGCACCTTTTGCATCTTTTCAGCCTCGTCAGTTTATTCATAATAACAAATTTAAGAATTAGAAATAGGTTTATTAAAAACACTCGCTGCAAATTAAGTAAATGATACAGTTTTTAAGATACTGATATCATACTAAAAAGGTACAAAATAGTACATAACAAGAAATAATAAGTATTAAAATTAATTGTATTATCCATAGTATCAAGCTATCCCAACAACAAAAAACATCCAATTCATCGTTTCTTATTGACTTTACATACACGAAAAATAAAACTTCAAAGATCAACTCACCAAGTTCTTCCTTCATCGCAAATCTATGCATAAACAATGCATCTTTATTATACTTCATTTTATAGTTCATAAATAAATTAAAATTGAACCATAGATATACTTATTAGACTCATTATTCTCCTTTACTAATCAAATTATTCCCTATCTTTGACTCCCGAAATTCAAACCTAATACAAAAACCCATGAAGAAACAACTGCTATTTTGCTGCTTGGCCACGTTAGGACTAAACGCCATGCAAGCACAAAACTTCAATGAGTGGAAAGATCCGGAAGTGAATTCCGTAAACCGCTCGACAATGCACACTAATTATTTCGCCTATGCATCGGCTGATGAAGCCAAAGCCGGAATCAAAGAAAACTCAAAGAATTTTATGACCCTGAACGGGCTTTGGAAATTCAACTGGGTGAGAAACGCGGATGCACGTCCGACCGATTTCTTCCAGACTAATTTCAATGACAAGGGCTGGGACAATATTAAGGTGCCCGGAGTATGGGAGTTAAACGGATACGGAGACCCGATCTATGTAAACGTAGGATATGCATGGAGAAGCCAGTTCAAGAACAATCCCCCCTTTGTTCCCGTTGAAAACAATCATGTAGGTTCTTACCGGAAAGAAATCACTCTGCCCGCCGACTGGAAAGGGAAAGAGATTTTTGCCCATTTCGGTTCAGTAACTTCTAATATGTACCTTTGGGTAAACGGACGCTATGTGGGATACAGCGAAGACAGTAAATTGGAAGCTGAATTCAACCTGACAAACTATCTGAAACCAGGAAAAAACATCATCGCTTTCCAAGTATTCCGTTGGTGCGACGGCACTTATCTGGAAGATCAGGATTTCTTTCGCTACTCCGGTGTGGGACGCGACTGTTATCTTTATGCCCGCGATAAGAAATATATCCAGGATATTCGTGTAACTCCCGACCTCGACAGCCAATATAAAGACGGGACATTGAATATCTCTGTAGACTTGAAAGGTAGCGGCACAGTGGCCTTAAACCTGACAGATGCACAAGGGAACAGTGTAGCTACTGCCGATCTGAAAGGTTCCGGCAAGCTGAACACTACTTTGAATATTTCCAATCCTGCCAAATGGACTGCCGAAACACCTAATCTTTACACACTGACTGCCACTCTGAAAAACGGCAATAATACCGTAGAAGTGCTTCCTATCAAAGTAGGTTTCCGCAAGATTGAACTAAAGGGCGGACAAATACTTGTAAACGGCCAGCCGGTACTCTTCAAAGGAGCCGACCGCCACGAAATGGACCCTGACGGTGGTTATGTGGTTTCAGTGGAACGTATGCTCCAAGATATCAAAGTAATGAAAGAACTTAATATCAATGCTGTACGTACCTGCCACTATCCGGACGACAACCGTTGGTATGACCTCTGCGACCAATACGGTCTGTACGTAGTAGCCGAGGCAAATGTGGAATCCCACGGTATGGGTTACGGTGACAAGACACTCGCCAAAAACCCAAGTTACGCCAAAGCTCATTTGGAACGCAACGAACGCAATGTTCAACGCGGTTACAATCACCCTTCTATCATCTTCTGGTCACTCGGTAACGAAGCCGGTATGGGACCGAACTTTGAAAAATGTTATACTTGGATTAAAAACGAAGACAAATCACGTGCCGTACAGTATGAACAGGCGAGGACCAGCGAATTTACAGACATTTTCTGTCCGATGTACTACGGCTACGATGCGTGCGTCAAGTATTCCGAAGGCAATATTCAGAAACCGTTGATTCAATGCGAATATGCTCATGCCATGGGTAATTCTCAAGGCGGATTCAAAGAATACTGGGATATCATCCGCAAATATCCGAAATATCAGGGTGGATTTATATGGGACTTCGTAGACCAGTCCTGCCATTGGAAAAATAAAGACGGAGTGGATATCTACGGCTACGGAGGCGACTTCAATAAATATGACGGCTCGGATAATAACTTCTGCGACAACGGTCTGATTAGTCCCGACCGTGTGCCCAATCCGCACGCTTATGAAGTAGGTTATTTCTATCAGAACATTTGGACAACTGTTGCCGATCTTGCTAAAGGCGAAATTAATATTTTCAACGAGAATTTCTTCCGTGACCTTTCCGCATATTATATGGAATGGAAATTACTGGCAAACGGAGAAGTGGTACAGACAGGCATTGTTTCAGACCTGAAAGTAGCGCCTCAGCAGACGGTTAAAGTCCAATTACCTTTTGACACAAAGAATATCTGCCCTTGCAAGGAGCTGCTGCTCAACGTCAGTTACAAGCTTAAAGCTGCCGAAACTCTCCTGCCTGCCGGAACCACCATTGCTTATGACCAACTAAGCATCCGCGATTACAAAGCACCGGAACTGAAACTGGAAAACCAACAAACTTCCAATGTTGCAGTTATCGTTCCTACTATTCAGGATAACGACAGAAATTATCTGATTGTTAACGGTGAGGACTTCACTCTCGAATTTAACAAGCATAACGGTTATCTCTGCCGCTATGACGTAAACGGAATGCAGCTAATGGAAGACGGCAGTCTCCTGACTCCTAACTTCTGGCGTGCACCGACCGACAATGATTACGGAGCAGGATTACAGAACAGATATGCAGCCTGGAAGAACCCGGTACTGAAACTAACTTCTCTGAAACATGCGATTGAAAACGAACAGGCCGTAGTTCGTGCCGAATATGATATGCAGTCAATAGGTGGAAAATTGGTCTTGACTTATACTATCAATAACTTGGGCGCAGTGAAGGTGAACCAGAAAATGGTAGCTGACAAGAGCAAGAAAGTTTCTGAAATGTTCCGTTTCGGTATGCAGTTCCGTATGCCTCTTGCATTTAACGAAATTGAGTATTACGGACGTGGCCCGGTAGAAAATTATTCGGACCGTAATCACGCCGCTATGCTCGGCAAATACCGCCAGACGGTAGAAGAACAATTCTATCCGTACATCCGTCCGCAGGAAACCGGCACAAAAACAGATATCCGCTGGTGGAGACTGTTAAATATCGGTGGTAACGGATTGCAATTCGTCTCAGACGCTCCGTTCTCTGCTTCCGCACTGAATTACACGATCGAATCTCTGGACGACGGCGCCGGCAAAGACCAGCGTCACTCACCGGAAGTAGAAAAAGCCAATTTCACTAATTTCTGTATTGATAAAGCACAAACAGGACTTGCATGTGTCAACAGTTGGGGAGCTATTCCATTGGAGAAATACAGACTTCCTTACCAAGATTATGAGTTAAGTTTTATTATGACTCCCGTCTATCATAAACTAAAGTAAAAAACATAGTTAAAAAACACGGTATCAGAGAACAAGAATACCGAATTTAAAGTACTTTTGCAGCCGGAAACTGATTCTATCAAATCAGTTTCCGGCCTTTTTTCCTTAAACCATCCCTCTATACAAGAGAATAACACACGTGCAACAAAACGCATCAATTTAAAAACAGATAAATAAGAAGTATGAAAAGTAGAATTGTTTTATTTGCATTTTGCTTAGCCCTTCTGTCCAGTTGCGGCAATAAGGGCAATGACACGGGAAAAGTCCCAGAATATGCAGTACAGGAATTACAAAAATCAACTGCAAATCTAACGACAGCTTATCCGGCTACTATTAAAGGTAAACAAGACGTAGAAATTCGTCCGCAGGTTTCCGGTTTCATCACTAAATTATGTGTTGATGAAGGAGCTACCGTGCGCAAAGGACAAGTACTGTTCATTGTCGACCCTACTCAGTACGAAGCAGCCGTACGCACTGCCAAAGCAGCAGTTGCCACAGCCGAAGCGGCAGTGAGCACTCAACAAATGACGTATGACAACAAAAAAGAGCTGAACAAGAAACAAATCATCAGCGACTATGATCTGGCAATGGCAGAAAACTCTCTGGCACAAACCAAGGCACAACTGGCCCAAGCTAAGGCACAACTGACCACTGCTCAGCAGAATTTATCATTTACACAAGTCAAGAGTCCGTCAGACGGTGTAATCAACAATATCCCTTATCGTGTAGGAGCGCTTGTCAGCCCTTCTATCGCTACGCCCATGACTACCGTATCCGAGATCGATGAAGTGTATGTATACTTCTCCATGACAGAAAAAGAATTACTGGCTATGACTAAATCCGGAAGTACCATCAAAGAAGAAATCAGCAAAATACCAACTATCAAGCTGCAGCTGATTGATGGCTCCACATACGCCATGGAAGGTAAAGTAGACGCTATCACAGGCGTTATCGACCAGTCTACCGGTTCGGTAAGTATCCGTGCTATTTTCCCCAACAAGGAACATGTGTTGCGCAGTGGAGGTACTGCCAACGTTCTGATTCCTTACAACATGGAAAACGTTATCAGCATCCCGCAATCGGCAACAGTGGAAATCCAGGACAAGAAATTCGTTTATGTGTTACAACCGGACAACACGTTAAAATATACGGAAATCGGCATTTTCAACTTGGATAACGGAAAAGAATATCTGGTCACTTCCGGATTGAATGCAGGAGATAAAATCGTAATCGAAGGTGTACAAAACCTGAAAGACGGTCAGAAGATTCAACCGATCACCCCCGCACAAAAAGAAGCGAACTACCAACAACATTTGAAAGACCAACATGACGGTAACCTAGCCACAGCTTTCAATTAATAATCAGATAATCGTATGAAATTAGATAGATTTATTAACCGTCCGGTACTATCAACCGTTATTTCTATCCTGATAGTCATCTTGGGAGCTATCGGATTGGCAACACTGCCTATCACGCAGTATCCGGACATCGCACCTCCTACCGTATCGGTAAGAGCCACATATACGGGTGCGAGTGCATCGACCGTATTGAACTCCGTAATCGCTCCGTTGGAAGAACAGATCAATGGTGTAGAAAACATGATGTATATGACCTCCAACGCCTCTAACACTGGTGCCGGAGATATTTCCATTTACTTCAAACAGGGAACAGACCCGGATATGGCTGCCGTCAATGTGCAGAATCGTGTTTCCATGGCACAAGGACTACTGCCTGCCGAAGTAACCAAAGTCGGCGTGACAACACAGAAACGTCAGACTTCTATGCTGGTGGTATTTTCCCTTTATGACGAAAGCGATACATACACAGAAGCATTTATCGAGAACTACGCAAAAATCAACTTGATTCCGCAAGTTCAACGCGTACCGGGTGTAGGTGACGCCTCTGTAATGGGACAGGACTACTCCATGCGTATCTGGCTACGTCCGGACGTAATGGCGCAATACAAGTTGGTTCCGGGTGATGTGTCCGCAGCGCTGGCAGAACAGAACGTGGAAGCTGCTCCGGGACAATTCGGTGAACGCAGTAACCAGACTTTCCAATATACTATCCGTTACAAAGGTCGTCTGCAACAGCCAGAAGAGTTCGAGAATATCGTCATCAAGTCTTTGCCCGACGGTGAAGTGCTTCGTTTGAACGACATCGCCGAAATCCAGTTAGACCGCTTGGGATACAACTTTACTAACCGTGTAAACGGCCATAAAGCAGTAACCTGTATTGTTTATCAGATGGCAGGGACAAACGCGACACAAACCATCAGTGACATTCAAGCATTACTGGATGAAGCCTCCCAATCACTGCCGGCCGGTTTGAAGATAAACGTTTCCATGAATGCCAACGACTTCTTGTTCGCTTCAATTCATGAGGTATTGAAAACATTGATTGAGGCATTCATCCTGGTATTTATTGTAGTATATATCTTCTTGCAGGATTTACGTTCTACATTGATTCCTACTATTGCCATTCCGGTAGCTCTTATCGGTACATTCTTCATACTGTCTTTAGTGGGATTCAGTTTGAACTTGCTAACGTTATGTGCGCTTGTGCTCGCCATTGCGATTGTGGTCGATGACGCCATTGTGGTTGTCGAGGGTGTACACGCCAAGTTGGACCAGGGATACACTTCCGCCCGTCTGGCTTCTATCGACGCGATGAACGAGTTAGGTGGCGCTATCGTATCCATTACGCTAGTCATGATGGCCGTGTTTGTTCCGGTAAGCTTCATGGGTGGAACGGCAGGAACATTTTACCGCCAGTTTGGTATGACAATGGCTATTGCCATTGGTCTGTCCGCCTTGAATGCTTTGACATTAAGCCCCGCCTTGTGTGCTGTTCTTCTGAAACCGCATAAACAGGAAGGTTCCGAAGATATTCCTCCATTGAAGGAGCGTATGAAGACAGCCTATAAAACGGCTCATACAACAATGATCAACAGATACACCGAAGCTATCGGAAAGATGCTGCATCCGGGAATCACACTCACATTCACACTTGTTGCCATACTGGGTATGATCTTCGGCCTTTTCAACATCAATCCGATAATTACTGCCATCTTCATACTTCTTAGTATTTTGGCATTAATCGGAATGAGTACGAATAAATTCAAGAACAGATTCAACGATACCTATGAATCTATTTTGAAACGGTACAAGAAACGCGTATTGTTCTTCATTCAAAAGAAGTGGTTGTCTATGGGACTGGTCGTTGCTTCTATTGTCTTACTTATGTTCTTCATGAACACCACTCCGACAGGTATGGTACCCAATGAAGACACCGGTACATTGATGGGAGCTGTAACCTTGCCGCCGGGTACATCACAAGACCACTCGGAAGAAATCTTGGCACGTGTAGACAGTCTGATTGCCTCTGATCCTGCCGTAGCTTCACGCACATTGATTTCCGGTTTCAGTTTCATCGGTGGACAAGGTCCATCCTACGGTTCTTTCATCATCAAGTTGAAAGACTGGGACGACCGTTCAATGATACAGAACTCTGACGTTGTCGTAGGTTCCTTATATATGCGTGCACAAAAAATCATCAAAGAAGCACAGGTATTGTTCTTCGCTCCACCGATGATTCCGGGTTACTCGGCATCTACGGATATTGAAGTGAACATGCAGGATAAGACGGGTGGAGACCTGAACAAGTTCTTCGATGTGGTCAACGATTATACCGCTGCGCTGGAAGCCCGTCCTGAAATCAATTCGGCGAAGACAACATTCAACCCGAATTTCCCGCAATACATGATTGATATTGACGCGGCGGCTTGTAAGAAAGCAGGCATCAGCCCGAGTGACATCCTTACTACCATGCAAGGATATTATGGTGGTCTGTATGCATCCAACTTCAACCGTTTCGGTAAGATGTATCGTGTAATGATTCAGTCAGACCCGCTATCACGTAAGAACCTGGAATCCTTGAAAAATATCAAGGTTCGCAACAGTGCCGGCGAAATGGCTCCTATCTCACAATTCATCACTGTTGATAAAGTATATGGTCCGGATATCATCAGCCGTTTCAACCTTTACACTTCCATGAAAGTGATGGTGGCTCCTGCCAGCGGTTATACATCCGGTCAGGCATTGACTGCGTTGGCAGAAGTAGCCGGTCAAAATCTTCCGGCCGGTTATACTTACGAATTGGGTGGTATGGCACGTGAAGAGGCACAGAGCAGTGGAAGTGCTACCGGATTGATTTTCATCCTCTGCTTCGTATTCGTTTACCTGTTGCTGAGTGCACAGTACGAAAGTTATATACTTCCGTTGGCCGTGTTGCTGTCCGTTCCGTTCGGTTTGTTAGGCAGCTTCCTGTTTGTCAACGGAGTGAGTGCTATCGGTAATATCTCGATGTTAAAGATGATTCTCGGTACGATGTCCAACAATATCTATATGCAGATTGCGTTAATCATGTTGATGGGTCTGTTGGCGAAAAATGCAATTCTGATTGTAGAGTTCGCCCTCGATCGTCGTAAGATGGGCATGAGTATCACGTGGGCAGCCGTATTAGGTGCCGGTGCCCGTCTCCGTCCTATCTTAATGACATCATTGGCGATGGTAGTCGGATTACTTCCGTTAATGTTCGCCTTCGGAGTAGGTGCTCACGGTAACCGTACACTAGGTACTGCCTCTATCGGTGGTATGTTAATCGGTATGATTTGCCAGATTTTCATTGTTCCTGTACTGTTCGTAATCTTCCAGTACTTACAAGAGAAGGTGAAACCGATGGAATGGGAGGATATTGACAACACGGATGCCGTAACTGAGATTGAACAATACGCTAAATAATGAAATTCGATATGAAGAAACAGATTCTATATATGGTGTGTGCAACTGCTCTCCTGAGTAGCTGCCACATCTATAAGTCGTATGACAGACCCGAAGACATTACTACTTCCGGGCTATATCGTGACCCGATTGCGGAGAATGATACACTGGTTTCGGATACAACCAACTTCGGCAATCTGCCGTGGAGAGAAGTCTTCACCGACCCGCAGTTACAGTCTCTCATCGAAGCGGGACTGAAACAAAACACTGACCTCTTGACCGCTGCCCAAAATGTAAAAGCAGCAGAAGCATCTCTGCTGTCGGCACGCCTGGCTTATGCTCCGTCCTTGGGACTGTCTCCGCAAGGAACAATCAGCAGCTTTGACAAGAATGCAGCTACCAAAACCTATTCATTGCCCGTCACTGCCAGCTGGCAAGTCGACTTGTTCGGGCAGTTGCTGAACTCCAAACGGAATGCTCAGGTCACTTTAAAGCAGACGAAAGCTTACCGTCAGGCTGTACAAACGCAAGTTATCTCCAACATTGCCAATATGTATTATACACTAATGATGTTGGACCGTCAGTTGGAAATAACCAAGTCTACAGCCGAAATCCTGAAAAAGAATGCCGAAACAATGGAAGCGATGAAAGACGCTGCCATGTACAATATCAATTCAACCGGTGTAGAACAAAGCAAGGCTGCTTATGCCCAAGTGCTTGCCAGCATTCCGGACATCGAGCAGAGTATCCGTGAAACGGAAAATGCCCTGTCTACATTTTTGGGTGAAGCTCCGCACGCTATCAAACGCGGTACACTGGAAGCACAAGTACTTCCGACAGAACTTTCTGCCGGTGTACCTATCCAGTTATTATCCAACCGTCCGGACGTAAAAGCTGCAGAAATGGCTTTGGCCAGTTGCTACTATAATACAAACTCCGCACGTGCCGCTTTCTATCCGCAGATTACTCTTAGCGGTTCTGCCGGGTGGACAAACAGTGCCGGAAGTGCGATTATCAATCCGGGCAAGTTACTGGCTTCTGCAGTCGGTTCTCTGACACAACCTCTATTCTATCGGGGACAAAACATCGCTCGTCTGAAAGCTGCAAAAGCACAAGAAGAATCAGCGAAACTATCCTTCCAGCAGGCACTATTGAATGCTGGAAGTGAGGTCAGCAATGCGCTAAGTTTATACCAAAAAACCAGCGAAAAGGTAGAATCTCGCCGGTTACAAGTAGAATCTGCTAAAAAAGCTTCGGAAGATACAAAAGAATTGTTTAACTTAGGGACTTCAACTTATCTGGAAGTACTGTCGGCACAGCAATCTTATCTGAGCGCGCAAATCTCACAGGTTTCCGATTGCTTCGATCAGATGCAGGCCGTAGTCAGCCTTTACCAGGCTCTAGGTGGTGGAAGAGAAGAATAACTTTAAACATATACTATTATGATTAGTCCGTTAGCTTACGTAGACCCCGAAGCAAAACTTGGCAAGAATGTAACTGTCCTGCCGTTTGCCTACATTGAAAAGAATGTGGAAATCGGAGATGACTGCGTCATCATGTCTTATGCCAGTATCCTGCAAGGTACTAAAATGGGAAAAGGAAACAAGATACATCAGAATGCTGTCCTGGGAGCGGAACCGCAAGATTTCCACTACACGGGAGAAGAAAGTAGCCTGATTATCGGTGACAACAACGATATCCGCGAAAATGTGGTAATCAGCCGTGCTACCTTTGGCGGCAATGCTACCAAGATCGGTAACGGAAATTACCTAATGGATAAAGTACACCTCTGCCATGACGTACAAATCAACAATAACTGTGTGGTAGGTATCGGTACGACTATTGCAGGAGAATGCACATTGGATGACTGCGTGATTCTAAGTGGAAATGTTACTCTGCACCAATACTGCCACATCGGTAGCTGGACACTTGTACAGAGTGGTTGCCGTGTTTCTAAAGATGTACCTCCGTATGTAATTATGTCCGGAAACCCCGTTGCATACCATGGAGTGAACGCGGTGGTTCTTTCACAACATCACAATACATCCGAAAGGATCCTCCGTCACATCGCCAATGCATACAGACTGATTTACCAAGGTAATTTCAGTATTCAGGATGCTGTACAGAAGATTGTCGACCAGGTCCCGATGAGTGAAGAAATCGAGAATATCGTTAACTTCGTGAAGGCTTCGGAACGAGGAATCGTGAAATAAGCAAAGTTACTTTTCAATATTGAAAGGGTGACGCCTAATAAAAAAGCGTCACCCTTTCTGTTTATAGTAGGGCGACGCTCTGTGAGTTATTATTTCGTTTCCGTTTCGTAATTATTCAAACTCCAACGTACCGAAGAAGTCGGGACGGTGGAAGTCCGGGTTCTCTATTTTTATCGGATTCCATGAAAGGAAGTGGGGGGTCTGCAATTCGTCACCACACTTGTAAAAGTTAGCTTTTATCTCCTTCTCATCGAGTGATTCGATCTGATGCTTAAAGAATACAGCATAGGGAATAATCAAGGCAACTTCCCAATCAGTTTCTTCCACACGTTCTTCAAAAGGTGTATCACCCAAACTTGACCAGCGCTGCACAAGGTCAGTCACTTCCTTCGGAGCGTGTTCTCTACCGTTGCGGGTAGGACCGACACCTATCAGGATTGTTCCGATGCAGTTGCACTCTATATTATAATACACCCCGTCACCTGCCGGAATAGAAAAGAATTCCACACAGGAATCAGTCCATACAGAACCGTTGTCCGTTCCGTATCTGGCACGCACACTCGCTTCTTTAACTTTAAAATGTAACAAGATAGAGTTCTTCGTGTGAGCAATGCGAAAGTTTACTTTGGGTTTGTAGGGATATTCAGCCCAATTAACACATTGAACCGGTTGAAAATCTATCTTTTCTTCATCAAATAATCGGGGAAGCGAACAAGCCTCCACGTTAGCCGCACTAATTTTCTTTACTTTCATATTTCTATTGTTTGGATGATACAAATATAGTTACTTTCTTCTAATAAGGTTCACTGAAATGAAATAAAAACAATATATTTGCCAGTAGTAATACCTTAAAAAACGAATTAGTGAGAAAAGTAATCCTTTTATTTCTGCTTTTTTTAAGCGTAGACACCGTCCGTACACAAGGACAGAACATCACTTTCAGCCATTTGACCACTGATGATGGACTTTCTCAGTTTTCTGTCAACAGCATGTATATTGATGAACAGGGAATTATATGGATCGGTACGCGCGAGGGACTAAACCGGTATAACGGTAATGATATCAAGAGTTTCAAACTTAAAAAGAACGACCCGAACAGTCTGTTCAGTAATACCGTACTACGCATCACCGGAAATAGAAATGGTAAAGTGTACCTGCTCTGTACCGATGGTGTGGCGGAATTCGATCTGGCGACTCAAAGGTTTAAAACATTGTTGCAAGGGAATGTAGACGCTATTTATTTTAATGAGAAGTTATATATCGGAAAGAGGGAGGAAGTCTTTGTATACAATGAAAGTACGGGCAACTTCGATCTTTTCTATCATCTCGCGGGAAAAAACATCACTCTATCCTGCCTGCACCTGGATAAAAACAAAAATCTGTGGTTGGGGACTACCAGCAATGGTATATACTGCCTGTCGGAAGATAAAAGCCTTTCCCGGCCTGTCACAAAAGGCAATATAACCAGTATTTATGAGGATTCTTCCAACGAACTGTGGATAGGGAGTTGGGAAGAAGGACTTTACCGTGTAAAAACAGACGGTAGCATTGAAAACCTTCGCCATAATCCGATGAATACGAACAGTCTATGCTCCAATTTTGTCAGAAGTTGCTGCGAAGATAACTCCGGGGATTTATGGATAGGAACATTCAACGGACTGAACCGATATGACAGAGAAACAGGTAAGTTTCACCTTTACACCGCCAATGGAAACAGTCCCGACGGGCTTACCCATTCTTCTATCTGGTGCATCGTAAAAGACGGGCAGGGAACAATCTGGCTGGGAACTTACTTCGGCGGAGTGAATTACTTCAATCCTGAATATGAAATCTATACCCGCTATAAAGTGGGAGACACGGAGAAAGCAGGTTTGAGCAGCCCGATTGTAGGCAGAATGACGGAGGACAAGGACGGTAATTTATGGATTTGTACCGAAGGTGGTGGTGTAAATGTATACGACCGGATCAATAATACATACCGTTGGTATCGCCATGAGGAAGGGAGAAACAGTATTTCGCACAATAATGTAAAAGCCATCTATTACGACCGTGCTAACGAGATCATGTGGATAGGTACCCATTTGGGAGGATTAAACAAGCTCGACCTGCGTACCAACCGTTTTACAGTCTACCGGATGAAGGCGGGAGATCCGACCTCGTTACCCTCGGATATTGTTCGCGATATTATACCATATAAGGATAAGCTGGTAGTTGCCACACAGAAAGGTGTCTGCCTGTTCAGTCCGGCAACAGGTAGTTGTGAGCAGCTTTTTCAAGAAACAAAAGAAGGAAGAGGAATTGACATGGTGGCCAGCCTTTGTATAGACAATGACGGTACCCTATGGGTTGCCGCCACCGGAGAGGGTGTTTACTCTTATCGGTTCGACACTGGCAAGCTGACCAATTATCCGCATAACCCTGCCAATCCGAACAGTCTCAGCAACAACAACATTAACAACATTATGCAGGATAGTAACGGCAACCTGTGGTTCTCCACTTCCGGCAGCGGGCTTGACCGTTACCGCAAGGAAAGCGATGATTTCGAGAACTTTGATATGCAGAAAGACGGTTTATCCAGTGACTGCATTTACGAGGTATTCGAATCATCGATACAAAAAGGACATCTGTTGTTGATTACTAACCAAGGATTTTCAGAATTTGACTATCCGAACCAGAAGTTCTATAATTATGGCACGGAAAACGGATTCCCGTTGACCGCCGTCAATGAGAATGCGCTGTTTGTGACACACGACGGAGAAGTGTTTTTGGGTGGTATCCAGGGAATGATTTCTTTCTGGGAGAAGAAACTGCATTTTTCTCCCAAATCTTACAACATACTTCTTTCCCGTTTGCTGGTCAACGGTAAGGAAGTAACCCCCGGAGATGAAACCGGGATTCTGGAACAGTCAATCTGCCATACACCGGAGATTAAATTGAGGGCGAACCAATCAATGTTCAGCATTGAGTACGCCACTTCCAACTTCATCCCCGCCAACAGGGACGAAATTCTTTATCGTCTGGAAGGCTTCTCCGACGAATGGAATCATACGTATCGCAAACAGACGCTTATCACTTATACAAATCTGAATCCGGGCAAGTACACACTTGTCATCAAATCACAGCGGGACGGGATCAAAGAAGCCAAACTGCTGATTATCGTCCTTCCGTCCTGGTATGAGACATGGTGGGCTTATCTGATTTATACCATCGTCACTATCAGCCTGTTGTGGTATCTTATCCAGAACTATAATTCAAGAATTAAACTCCGCGAGTCATTGAAGTACGAAAAGAAGCATATCGAAGACCTGGAAGCACTGAACCAGTCGAAACTCCGCTTCTTTACGAATATTTCGCACGAGTTCCGTACTCCGTTGACACTAATCGTCGGACAGGTGGAGACGTTGTTGCAGGTACAGACGTTCACACCCAATATATATAATAAGGTATTGGGAATTTACAAGAACAGTCTCCAGTTGCGGGAACTGATTACCGAGTTACTCGATTTCCGGAAGCAGGAACAGGGACACATGAAAATCAAAGTAAGCCGGCACAACCTGGTGAATTTCCTGTATGAGAATTATCTGCTCTTTCTCGAATACGCCAGCAGCAAGCAAATCAACTTCAAGTTCAATAAACAGAAAGACGATATTGAAGTGTGGTATGACCAAAAGCAGATGCAGAAAGTAATCAATAACCTGTTATCGAATGCATTAAAGCATACTAAAGCTGAGGATACTATCTCTATCAATGTATCGCAAGAGGAAGACTATGCCATAATCGAAATAAAAGACACCGGCTCGGGCATTGCCGCCGCGGAGATTGATAAGATATTCGACCGCTTCTACCAGACCGAGCACCTCAACTCGTTGAATACCGGAGCCGGTACAGGCATCGGGCTGGCACTGACGAAAGGTATCATTGAGCTTCACCAAGGCACCATCCGCGTAGAAAGCGAACCGGGCAAAGGAAGCAGCTTCATTATCACCCTCAAACTGGACAAAAAGCACTTCACGGAGGAAGAGATAGCACAAGAAAGCACAGAATCAACGATCCGGCAAACGGAAACGATTGTTCCTTCAGTGGAGATAATACCTGATTCGGAATGGAAAGAGGAAGAAAATAAACGGATTGAAGGCGCCAAGATGCTGATTGTGGAAGATAATGAATCTATCAAGCAGATGTTGGCAGGTATCTTCGAAACGTTCTATCAGGTCAGTACCGCTTCGGACGGAGAAGAAGCTCTGGAAATGATACAAAAAGAGATGCCGAGCATTATACTAAGCGATGTCGTCATGCCTCGTATGTCCGGTACGGAACTTTGTAAACGGATCAAGACGGATTTCAACACTTGCCATATCCCGGTTGTGCTGTTGACTGCACGCACGGCCATAGAGCACAATATCGAAGGACTGAAGATCGGTGCGGACGATTATATCACCAAACCATTTAATACAAACCTGCTGATTTCGCGTTGTAATAACCTCGTGAACTCCCGCAGACTGCTGCAAGAGAAATTCAGTAAGCAGCCGCAGACTTTTGCACAAATGCTGGCTACCAATCCAATGGATAAAGAGATGCTCGACCGAGCAATGGATATTATCGAACGCCATTTGGATGATACTGATTTCAATGTCAACATCTTTGCCCGTGAAATGGGTATGGCCCGCACCAATCTGTTCACCAAACTGAAAGCGGTGACGGGACAAACGCCGAATGACTTTATTCTGAACATTCGCCTGAAGAAAGGGGCTGTCATGCTACGGAATAACCCCGAACTGAATATTACGGAGATTTCCGACCGGATTGGCTTTTCTTCTTCACGCTACTTTAGTAAGTGTTTCAAGGAGATTTATCATGTCAGCCCGTTGGCTTACCGCAAGGGAGAAGAGAAAGAAGAAGGAGACGGGGAAGAAACGGACAATTTGTATAATGGTGATAATAATTAATTTATGTATTCACCTACCACCTCCCCCTACGGGTACTCCTCCTTCCCGAAGGAGGAGAATTAAAGATACTGCCGATTCGCTCTTGCAGCCATAAAACAGGACCTTTTGTGCCACAAGTGTGCCACCCTATTGGCACGCTTGTGCCAACGCACTGGCACAGTTGTGCCAAAGGCTTGGCAGGGTCGTGCCAATACGTTGGCACAAGGTCAGCAAGATAACTTCGAAAAACAAGCAAGGTTATTAAGGAGAACAAGCGTAGAATCTTCACACTTCACATCACAGAGTAAAGCCTTTCGTGTACTATTTTGTACTTCACTTGTACATTCCTGCTCCTTCTTTTCCTTTCAATCATTTACCTTTGCTTCCAATAATTCATCCCTTAAAAATCAACTTCATGAGAAACGTATCACGTATACTTCCGCTATTGCCCGGCATCGCAATGTTGTCAGGATGTAATAATGCCGCTCAAAAGAGTAACGGACAAAACGACCAGAAGCCTAACATTATTTACATATTCGCCGATGATCTTGGTATCGGTGATTTGAGTTGCTACGGAGCAACCAAAGTGAGCACACCCAATATCGACCGTCTGGCCGGACAAGGCGTGCAATTCACGAATGCTTACGCAACTTCCGCCACCAGCACTCCTTCCCGTTTCGGGCTCCTCACGGGTATGTATCCCTGGCGTCAAAAGAACACAGGTATCGCTCCCGGCAACTCGGAACTTATCATTGATACTGCCTGTGTCACTATGGCGGATATGCTGAAAGATGCAGGATACGCCACCGGTGCCGTTGGCAAGTGGCATTTGGGACTGGGACCGAAAGGAGGGACAGATTTCAACAAACAGATCACTCCGAATGCACAAAGTATCGGCTTCGATTATGAATTTATCATTCCGGCAACCGTAGACCGTGTGCCATGCGTGTTTGTGGAGAACGGCCGCGTAGTGGGTCTCGATCCTAATGACCCAATCACCGTCAACTATGAGCATAAAGTAGGCGACTGGCCCACCGGAGAAGAAAATCCGGAACTCGTAACGTTAAAACCCAGCCAAGGGCATAACAATACCATTATCAACGGCATCCCCCGCATCGGTTGGATGACAGGCGGCAAGTCCGCTCTCTGGAAAGACGAGGATATAGCCGACATCATCACCCATAAAGCGAAGAAGTTCATCACTTCCCATAAAGAAGAACCTTTCTTCTTGTATATGGGTACGCAGGATGTACACGTGCCACGTATCCCCCACCCGCGTTTTGCAGGAAAAAGCGGACTCGGCACCCGTGGTGACGTTATCCTCCAACTGGACTGGACCATCGGTGAAATTATGAACACGTTGGATAGCCTCAACATCGCCGACAATACCATTCTGGTCTTTACCAGCGACAACGGTCCCGTCATCGACGACGGCTATCAGGACCATGCCTACGAGCTTCTCAACGGTCATACTCCAATGGGAATCTACCGGGGAGGGAAATACAGCGCTTATGAAGCGGGCACACGTATCCCGTTCATTGTCCGCTGGCCTGCCAAAGTAAAACCGAGCAAGCAACAGTCTCTTTTCTCACAGATTGATGTATACGCCTCACTCGCCTCACTGCTGAATCAGCCTTTGCGCAAAGGTGCAGCCCCCGACAGCCAGGAACACCTGAACACGTTCTTAGGCAGGAACAATACCGGTCGCGAATACATCGTCCAACAGAATCTTAATAATACGCTTGCCATTGTAAAAGGGCAGTGGAAATATATCGAGCCCAGCGATGCTCCCGCCATTGAGTTCTGGACGAAAATGGAACTTGGCAACGACCAACAGCCTCAGCTCTACGATTTATCGTCCGATCCTTCGGAGAAAACGAATGTGGCGAAACAGCATCCTGACATCGTAAAAGAATTAGCTGAATTATTGGAATCTGTAAAAGAGAAATAAATATACCGGAATAACAGAATTGTATGATTTTATACCAATCCTGAATCATTCTATCCACAGGAGAGAGCGTAAATTGCATACATTTGTAACAGAGAAACGATAAAGTCACATTACAACCAAAGTAATATACTGCACAATTCTTCTAACCTTTATCAACAGATTTATATAAAAATCAGACTTTGATCAATTTACCCCCAAAAGAGAGAGGCCCTTCGAGCCCCTCTCTTTCTTTAGTTGATATTTCTCGTATCCTCTTATTTCAATGCCTTCAACCAAGCAGGCACAAAGCCCAGGCGTTTCTCCAGCTGTGCTTCGTAAAGAGACTGCGGCTCTACCGGAGTTCCATTACTTTCGTCCAGTTTTACTTGCTCCTGCACAAAATTCAACGGTTCGCCATGAAAACCGACAATAACGGGCGGAAGAAACTTCCAACCTTTAAAGCCGATACGCCACCAGTCGAATACACCGGCAGGAGCCGAATTACCGCTTGCCGTGCGCGATCTTTCCGAATACATATTCCAAATAGTGAGGTCATCGAGGTGATTGGGAAGTTGGTTGTAATCACCTCCCTGACGAGACTGCATGAATCCACCCGTACAATTATCAATCAGCGTAGCACGCGGCTGCGTGGCATGAGACTCAAAGCAGGCATCCAATCCCCAATGTACCCGCCAAATGACAGCACCCATACTCGGTTTTGAGACTCCGCAAGCATGATATTGTCCTGCCCCCTGCTGTATGACGCCTCTATTATCTATTAGAGGTCCGTTGGTACGATCGGTCACTTTGCCGATAAACACCCGCGACGACCCTTGCGACCGAATGGCGGCATGGCCACGATTACCGTCTATCTTAATATCGTAGGCGGACACGTTAGCGGAAGACGTAATCGAGTTGGCCTCACTAACACTTATAAAGTTCACCCGGCGCATCCACGAGTTTGTCAGGCGTGTCATCTTTATCGGTTTATAAGCACCGTCATGCGCCCAGTTTCTGTGATGCTGAAAATCATCGGTGGCATGTCCTACGAAAGTCACGTCTTCTATACCGACTTCCTCATAATGCGGATATTTGTGGATCGCCCAACCCCAACGAGAATCAACTTCGTGCATTATAGGTTCTTTAAAAGTGATTACATTCCCGCTTTTTGCCACAATTTGGTGGAAGTCCTGCACCTGCACACCTACATTTATAATATTCTCCATTGTCGGTTCGGGTGCATAGGGAGACAACTCGTTGCGTACCAGTTCCGGGTCATTGTTCTGTAAATACAGGCATACCCAGTCACCTTTACTCAGCGAGGCCGCATCGGATACTTCCACGCTAAAAGTACCTTTAGCTGCGTTACCCGTGACATCACAGAGTTTCGACAACCCGGAGTTATGTTTAATATCAATCATTACCGGCGACGAATACATGGTAGTAATATCATCCGGCAAGTTCGGAGTATCCATTATCAGCTTTGTTCTTCCTGCGCCATCTCCCTTAATTACAAAATGGCCTGCGAATATATAGATACTGGAACTTTTATTATTTCCTTTACTATCCAAAGAATATGCTTCATCACCTTCCTTTCCCAATACCGGCTTGCCCGGCTCTATTGTATTGTCATCGTCATTATGCAATACGTATTCTCCTTCCGGGAAATAAATGACAATCCGGGCATTTGCATTGTTGTAATTCTTATCGTCCTTACGGGTCATGTTATTCTCCTGCAATATGGTTATCAAGGCTTCACGGGCAGTCATGCCACGGTTTTCCATACGTTCTTTCACATTGAAAACTTTATATCCTAATGAGAAAGCCTCCGGAGGTGTCACTTCTCCATGTTTATATCCGGCATACGAATAATCCAACAATACATTGTCATCACTATTCATCAGGAACTTTTTCCACGCTTGTGCTGTGCCGTTATTGCGGGTATCCAGTTTAAGCACACTCCCGCTTGTACGGGATTCCAAAGTGATTGTATTCGTCTGTTCATCTAAAACAACCGAACGGTAAAGAGAGAAATCAACAGCCGTTTTTCCTTCCAATGACGGAGCCGGAGTGTCACTCAAACGTTGCCACTGATAGCCATTGTAAGAAACTTGCCAACAGCCGTCCTCCCCCAATGCAATTTGAGGAGTAAGAATACCTTTTCCTGTCTTGTTTAAAGCAGGAGCCGGATTGCCATGCGTATCTGTCAGAATGCGTGAAGTACCTTCCAATTGATAATTCCAGTAACCTTCTTTATCAATTCCAAGAAGGGGAATATCTTTATCGTCGGCAGTTTGGATATAAACATCCGCTATCTGTCGGTTACTCAATTGAAGTTTGTAGTTACCCTTCTCGTCAGAGGTGTAGTCTACAATCTCGGCTTTGCCATTCATCATGGCCTGATAAGCCGCGATATTAGTATTGTATTGCGCAGTGAGTTCTGTTAATTGTTCCGGTTGCTCGGGAATAGTTGGGTTATTTATTGCTTCATCGTCTGAACAGGAAGTGAAAACTATAACAGCAACCATCATACAAGTTGTCGCTATACTATGTAAATCAAGTTTCATGTTTTTCATATTTCTAAAGTCTAATAATGTTATAAAGGCGAAGAATCCGTTAAACCTAATATTAGCATTAATAGATTCTTCGCCTTTATCAAATTTAATTGCAGCAACTATTCGATTACTGCACCTATACCTTGATATTCCGGTTTAAGAGTATATTTTCCTTCAATGTCAACCAACGTTTCAAAAGGAGTCTCTTTTTCTATGGTTATTACATTATCCTTAAAACCTACCGGCGCGGTTCTAAAATACTGCCAAGTCATCTGAGTATTTTCAAGAGAGGTAAATATTCTATTATTAGAAAAGTCTGTTTCATTGAAAGTAGCTGCACCAATCATTAAAGTAGATAACATTGGGAAAGTCCCACTAGCTGCACAATCCGTATCATACCAGAATAGATTATTTTTCATCGTCCATCCTTCTTCAGCGGTTACTTTAAAAAAGCCGGAGCTATTTCCATGATTACTTAGAATATTAATAACCGTGTTATTTTCAATACTCACATTATCAGAGAACTTTGCATTCGTTCCTTTCAGTAATGCCACAAATAGAACAGAGCGATCCTGTGTAGAGCAATAGAAAACATTATTATGAATCATTATATCTCCATAATTCCCATTATTAAAATTCAAGAAATTAATAACTTTAGTAGTTGCCGATGGAGCCGGCACTGCAATATAACAAGATTCAACCAACAATTTTGATATACCTGACGATGCATTATTAAAATAAGAGAACATCTTGTCCGCCATCATCTCAATCTTACAATGATCTAAATACAGTCTTTCTATTACATCTTTACTTGAACTAGGAAAGTTAAACCAATAATTTGCGGTTAACTCATCAGGAGATAAAGTAATCTCCTTACATAACATTCCAATTTTCGACTCCACATTTTCCAAAGAGACAATCCCTTTGGTCATTACTTTTGAAGAATAATTACTATTCTTTTTCTCTCCTATCAGAATCAGGTCACTCACTGCACCAGTCCAATAAGCCGTAGCACCTTCGGCAATAAAGTAAATACCGCTTTCGGAGATTGATTCACCTTCTTTTACCAATACTCCATTCGGGTTATCATATTTATTAAGTACTACATCACCGATCCTGATATCAAATCCAGCCTGATATTCAGCCCAGTAACTATCACTGGTAGTTTTTGCTTTTATCTGATCTGTTGCCGAATTTACTCCATGAGTCACTTCTACAATAATCGTACACTCGCTCGGAGTTGCAGGAGGTGTCACAGTCACTGTTACTTCCGTTGTTCCAGCCACATATTCCGACAGTTTTGCATTCCAATCAGCAGGTGCTTTTACTCTTACTAAATCACCTTCAGCCAAATTTACTTTCACAGTAAAGGAAGACGCACCTCCTCCGGCTACCAACCAAAGATCATCTGTTACACCTTCGGGAACATTAATTGCACATTCCAATCCTTTCACAATAGGAATCAGATACTCCTTTCCGCCAAAAGTAACTTTAAAATTATCTCCGTCAACAGTTGCGTTGCTGATAGGATTCGAACCTGTATTTATACCTTCAGCCAGACCGTTTTCCAATACTTTCCAGGTTGAACCGTTGTCATAACTCACATACCAATACTTTTTATCTCCATCGGCCGGATTGGGTGCAATCTTAAATTCGGGAGTAATGGTAGCATCTTCCCCATTCTCCGCTTGAGCACGCCAGCCTGTATCTGTACCGCCAATAAACCAATTACCATTTGCACCGATCTCAATAGAAGGATAGTTGCCTCCGGTCACTCCCGGAGTCAAAGTCAATGTTTCGCCATTGCTTAAGGTCAAGGTATAAGTATCACCATTGATAGAGTAATCGGTAATAGTCTTGTTGCCGTCCAACAGCACACGGATAATGTTCATCTCATCGTTCAACTGCTGTACCTGTGCCTCAACATTCGTCACACGATCTTTCAAGGCATCAATGTCTCTTTCCAAATCGTCTGTATTACATGACACAAAAGCCAATGCAAACAAACTGAATAATATGAATGATTTATAGTATTTCATAATGATTTCTTCGCTTAATTATTAATTCAACTTATTCAGCAACCGTCACCTCTAATGATTTAATCAGACGATATCCTTCCTTAGAGAATATCTGGAAATAAACAGTATATTTGCCGGAAGCCAGTCCTTTTGTTTTAATCGTCAGATTATCGGAAGCGTCATCAGTCAAGACTACCTGTACAGGTGTGGGATCTATAATCACTCTGGCTACATTCGTCTGTTTTGCCGTCAATACCGCTGAACCTCCCTTCGCTACATTTACAGAAGTAATATTCGATGAACCACCTTGAGAGAAAGTCATATCCAACCCTCCCAATAAAGGGATCTCGGTTTTCGAGCCGTCTGTAAATTCAAAGGTCACGATATTACCGTTCACCGTTACATCGGCAAATATACCTCCCGGAATCTCTCCAATATTGGCAATGTTGTAACGCCCGTCTATACGTTGAGGTTCTTCACCGCCAACGGCATAACACCAGTAACCGTCCGCATCAATCGAGATGGTTGGAGTTTGTCCGTCGGAACCGTCTACGGGAACAGCAGGACAAGGATTGCCTTCTTTATCTTTCAATTCAACGGTTCTACCGTCAAGGGTATATGTCCAATTTCCGGCTTCATTAATGCCAAGTGTAGGAATATCTCCCGCAGGCTGTCCGCCATAAACAACCAATTCCGTACCGTCACTCAGTGAAAGTGTATAGTTACCCTTTTCATCCATTGTATATCCGGTTACAAGAACAAGTCCTTTCACTGCATCTTGGAAAGATTTGATGCTCGTATTCAAATTTTCGAGATCATCTGTCAAAGCATCCAAACGAGCATTCAGATCGTCGATGTCTTTACGTATATCATCCTTATCATCACAGGAGGTAAAGGTAATGACAGGCAATAAGCAAACTAATAGTATCAATATCTTTTTCATAATTCTTAGTTTTAGCGTTGTGCACCATATTGAGTGTAACCTTCTTTGGGAATGAATGTCCCTGTAGATTTGTTAAAAGTAGCCGGATCAGTGGTATCATAAAGATCAACATCATTACTTGTAAAACCAACTGAAGTATCACCTATCTTATTTTGGAAAACATTCAGATTCAATCCGGTTTCAAAAAGATAAGCATAATTGTTCTCGGCTATTGTTACCTTAGATTTTGCCGCAGATGCCACTCTTATAAGGAATGCCGGATATTCACGATAAGTAAAATAATAAATGTTCTTATTGACTGTGATATCACCAATTTTCGAAGGATAAACAATAGCGGAAGTTTTCCCATTTGAATACCCTGATTCAATATCAATAAAGGTATTGGAAGTTAATGTTAGTTTATTCACACTATAACTTGGCCCTTGGAACACCTTAAAATTCTCCACGTTAGAAGTGGCTTCCGGAACTCCTGAATAATATACAATATTATTTTCAAATCGAAGTTCATTACAGTTCATATTAGTAACCAAGTACAAATTAGTTCCAGTATTTTCAACCTTTATATTAGTATCAGTCATTCCAAAATAGCCAATACTAGCCTCATCTTTCACCTCCGGCATAGCAAAACCCGATCCAAATAATAAGCCGCTTATTGTACACCGGTCGATTATAATACTAGCTTCCTTAGATTGAACACGTACAGGATAAGTTGCTGTTGCTGTATACTTTATATTTGTATTTTTACAAATCAAGGCATTACCAAGATAAATAGACTTATCTATGTTCAGGTTTATTGAAGTAACCTCATCTGAATTAGGAATAATAATTAGATTTTCCACAACTGAGGTTCCTTGGTTATATGTCAATGTCAAATCGTTTGCAGACACGAAATAAACACCACCGGCTATCGCCCCATTAGTAGTAATCTCTTGTGCTTCACCATACTTTTCTTTTGTAATCTCCAGCCCGCCTACAATAACAGCCTGTCCTTCATTATACATATCCAGATTAGAAGCAAGTCCTTTCGGATTCTTCACTTTTATCTTGTCAACTGCCCAAAACAAGCCTTCCTGTACCTGAACAGTTACATCGGCAGTATTATCCGCCGCGGCTCTCGTTAACGTTTTATTCTCAGCAGCCGGAGCAAAGATCAACAACTGATAATTATTTCCTTTTTCATCGGCAACATCCAGTTTGTTCAAAGTAGCTCTCCAACCTTGCGGATAAGTAACCTGCGGATTCTCACCTTCAATCTTAGCAGGAATCACCACTCTTTCTCCTTTATTGATAATCAGGAAGTCCTCATCATCAAATGCAAGACCTGTTCTATCAATAGCGCAAACCAAAGTTGCCACGATAGGAAGTGTATGCACAGTCCCATCTTTAAGAGTCACAACAAAGTTGCTACCGTCTACTTTGGCAGATTCAAAGATCTGGTCGCCTAAAGAACTGCCACCGGCAATCCCCTCTCCACCGGGAACATTCGCCCACTCACCGTCACCGAAACGTATCTGCCAATTTCCATTCTGTACACGAAATTCGGGATATCCCTCCCCATTCTTACCGTTCTCTCCTACGGCTACTACGCCGGTAGAAATACCGTTGATATACCATTTCCCATCATCTCCTATCGTAATCTCCGGTTCGTTGACTGTTCCTTCCTTGCCGATAGTCAATGTCAGTTGGGTATTATCACTTAAAGTTATGACATATTTCGCAGCAACCCCATTCTCTTTAACAGTCTCCACTTTACTGACTGTCTTATTCTGAGGATCAAGGATGTAGCCGATCACAGCCAGATTATCATTCAACAGTTTCACCTGCTGCTCGATAAGCGTCACCCTATCTTTCAGGTCGTTTACATCGTCTTTCAGGTCGTCTATAGTACACCCCGCAACCGCAAAGCCCATGATAACGAAAAGTATATACGATTTTATGTACTTCATAATCTATTAGTATTTAAAGTTATTCTGTTACATTGATTATCAATTCACAAGTCTTGGACGCCACATGTGAATAATTTGCGTTATTCATCAGAAACGTAGCAGTATATGTACCCACCTGATTATAAGTATAAGAGTAAGACTCCAGATCCAGAGAAATGTCTTTTACCTTCACTCCCGAATCCGGTTCGGGACATTCCGCCAGATTCAGATAATCGGAAACAAGCCAATTATACTTCCAAGGATTATTGGCAGCCGTACCGTTAATAGTAAATCCGCCGCTTTTTATACTACTCAAGTTCCACATGCCAGTCACTCCCGTTGAAACAGAACCATATTCAAGATCTTTAGGCATATTTTCCGGAGCCTGTTCTTCATACTTCGTCTTATTCTTCATGTTCAATGGAGTAAAGCCGAAAGAACTTGCATAAGCAGTAGTGACACGTCCGTTCTTCCATTTGGTTTCCACACACATATTCAGAATATTGAATGTAGACTGAACAATAGTAGCCTCCGGATCTTCCGGATTATTGGCACTTATTGCTTCTTTCTGATCTCTGTTCAGCACTAAAGCCAGCGTCAGTTTCTTGCCAATATATTCTTTGACCGATTTACTGAAACTCAAAGCTCCGGCTGCACTGGTCACAGGTGCTTGCGGCAGTTGCGCACGTGTGATAAGTTCCTTCCAGGGAGTATTCTTCTCCACAAGTACAGAATCAGCCTCGAAATTATTCTTGCTCATTCCCGGGAAAAAGATCGTATTTCCCGGATTATCAGGATCTTCTTCTTCCGCCAGATACAACACATCAAACTGGTCTTTGCATGAATTGGCTACCCCGTATTGAGCCCAAATCGAAAACTTAAAGTCGCATGACACAATATCTTCTACCGAAATCTCCTTCCGGTCACGATAAATATACTGATGACCGATTTCGCCACTGAAGAAAGAAATGTAATCAGGATCACCGTGAAAGAGAAACTCGACAGGAGTCCCCTTCTTTACAGTCAGGATGTTGCCTTCGTACCGTACATTCTCATTGGTAGCCACAGTTACACTGACATCAGTCAGATCCCGGTCCAACTCTTTTTCGCATGAAGCAAACAAGAGAGTTCCCAGAGTTAGTATTAAGAATTTATATGTTTTCATCGTTGTATTCTCTTCAAAAATTATTAATTGGATTAAAGCGGATTACCAACCGGGGTTATTGCCCGTAATCAGTTTGTTGACAGCTTTCTCGGCATCCGGAATCGGGAAGTACTGATAAGCGGAAGATACCCGGAAGAAAGGTGCAGCCTGCCCTCCCTGAGTCCAGTTGTTTCCACTCTGTGCCAGCACTGCCTGCTCGTTCATCTTATCTACAAAGTCTCCCCAACGAATCAGGTCGAAACGACGGAGATATTCAAAACAAAGCTCCATTGCACGCTCATCCTTTATAATAGTAAGAAAGTCCTCACCTGAAGTAATCTGACCTGTAAGATCTGAGATTCCGGCACGGTCACGTACCTCTTTCAGGCATTCTTCGGCCAAGGGCGTCGGGGCACCGTTATATTCATTCTCCGCTTCCGCAATCATCAGCAACACATCCGAGTAACGAAGTATAGGGAAATTGATAGAAGTACGGTTCTTGTCCTTCTTTGCAGCAGGCTCATATTCCCGGCGGAACTTGGCACAACACAAATCTTTCCTTTCCTTACCGGCAGCAACCGCTTTTTTGTAAACATCTCCAATCTGCTCCACCTTACTGTTATATTCTTCACCCTCATTGGCTCCCTCATAATTATACGATCTGTCTCCGTACCAGCCGGCACCTTTCACCAGATCATACAACGCCTTGTTTTCAAAAGTTCTTCCTACAATTCCCAAGTCAGCACGGTCCGCAATTCTACGATATGTAAAAGGGGCAATGTTCCAGGTGAAACGTTCATTATCACCATTCGCCACATACAAATCATAAAGTTTCGGAGTTGCCCAAATAAAGCCATAAGAATATCCCGGGTCAGCCTTGCCTACAACATTAGATAAAGAAGAAAAGTCCGAACACTGAAGCCCGATCGTATTTCCGATACGGCCTTCCGAACGCACGTCTCCCGTTCCGTCTCCGGCAAACTCAACTTCCCAGATACTTTCATTGGCAGTCGTATTGTATTTGTCGGAACACATATCAATAAACGGGTCCCAGTAATTAGCGGCAAGCGTATGCCCCTGTGTCCGCACTTTCTGGCCGAAATAGCTGGCACGCTCGAAATACGACTTGTTTTCCGCATCGGCCGGTTTACCGTCGCGCTTATGTTCACCGGCCCAGAATAAATAGACACGTGCCAACATACCCCATGCCGTCGACTTGGAGATACGTCCCGGCTTATAGCTTAACTCTCTGGCAGAGAGCAGCCCTCCGGTTTCTTCATCGGCAGCCTCTTCCATTTCTTTCACGATAAACTTATAAATCACGTTCTTATCCGTACGTGCTATATCCTTATTAGTCACCGTTCCGGACGAATAGGTAGACTCCGTCTTGAACGGCACATCTCCCCAGCACTGCACCAACGTAAAGTAATAAAACGCACGTAAGAAACGAGCTTCCGATTTGTATTGCAAACGGCTCTTATCACTCATTCCGGGGACATTGTCTATCTGTTCCAGAAACATATTGGCACGCTCGATGCCGTTATACAAATTGAGCCAGAGGTTGGTAACCGCCGCATCACTGGTGGTAGTGTTATTACAAATCAATCCTGTATTGGAAATACGTCCGGTAGACCCTCCATAAAACTCCAAGTCGTCACCGCCTGCAAGAACCATGTAATCACCTCCGTAGAAAGTTGACTGTCCTAAGTTCGAATAGATACCGGTCAGGAATGATTGTGCTTCCGCCTCATTCTGGAAATAGTTTTCCGGTACGATTTTATATGGTTCCTTCTCCAAAAAGTCACATGACGCTATCGTACATGTAGCCAACAAAGAAAGGAATGCTATTTTTATCTTTTTCATATCTTCTCTATTTTTATATGATTTCAACTAAATACTAAAACCCAAGATTAATTCCGAAGTTGACAGCATAAGCCCTCGGATAAGCGGAATAGTCAAGTCCCGGTGTCAGGGCACTGTTACGGATAGACACTTCAGGATCATAGCCGGAATAGCCGGATATTGTCCAGAGATTCTGTCCTGCTACGTAAACACGGGCAGTAGAGATTCCCCATTTCCTAAGCGCTTTCTTCGGCAAAGTATAACCCAGCGTCAATGTCTTCAGACGCAGGAAAGAACCATCTTCGATCACACGTGAAGATACAACCTTGTTGGAACTTGAGTTCTTGGCTACCGGTATATTGCTTGTCGGGTTTTCCGGTGTCCAACGGTCGGCATAAGTCGCATACTGGTTCAGGTTACGTGAATTGTTGACGTTTTCAAAGAACAAGCGGTTCGCATTCAACACATCATTTCCGTAAGACCATTGGAAGAAGATACTCAAATCAAATCCTTTATATTCAAAATCATTCGTGAAACCACCTGTATGGATAGGCAAGCCACGTCCGATCATCGTGCGGTCGTTCGTGTCGATTATACCGTCGCCATTCAGGTCTTTATATTTAGGCATACCCGGCTGAGTGTTGTTCTCGCTGGAGAAGTAAGGAACTCCCGGACGCAACACATACGTATCACCGGACTTATAAAAATCTTCGTATTTGTAAGTACCTTCATACATATAGCCGTACATCATACCCATTGAATAGCCTTTCTTCGCAATGTAAGTAGGCTGTGAATTGTACGTCTGGTCGAAATAAGCGGAGGTCAACAAGGAAGTCTGATTCTCCGCCAACTCCAATACCTTATTCTTATTAAAGGCAATATTGAAATTTGTGCTCCAACGGAAACCGTTTCTATTTATATTTATTGTATTCAGGGTAAATTCCAAACCGGAGTTACGCACTTTACCTACATTCTTCATTGCGCTATAATAACCGGTAGAATAAGGCAAGCTTGCATCAAGAAGCAGATCGCGGGTCGTTTTCATGTACCAGTCTACATTAATGCCAATTCGTTCGTCAAAGAAGCCCAGGTCAAGGCCGACGTTCCACTGTTCCGTCGTTTCCCACTTCAAATCTTTATTCGCTAGCGAGATAGGTACCATACCGATGCTGTTCTGATTGTTCTCGAACGGATAAACTCCCGAAGGAAGATTGTTCGATGCCGCTTTCGCCATTTTCAACAAAGCATAGGCTTCATATTCCCCTACACGGTTGTTACCAGTCAACCCCCAACTGGCACGCAACTTACCATTGGAAAGAATGGACTTATATTCCTTCATGAAGTCTTCTTCGCTGAAGTTCCACGCCAGAGAAGCCGAAGGGAATAACCCATACCGATTCTTTTTGGCAAACTTGGAAGAACCGTCGACACGGAAAGAAGCCGTTGCATAGTACTTTGACATATAATTATAGTTCACACGTCCGAGATAAGACATCATAGACCATGAGGACTTTTCAGAGCTTGTCGTACTTGGGATACCTTCGTTCATGCCGGCCATGCCCAAAGATTCATTGGGGATATTGGTGGTCTTGAAAGAATAGTATTCATAGTCGGAATTCTGCAAAGTAATACCAAGCAACGAATTAAAGAAATGCTTCTTGTTAATGTTAACCTGATAGGTCAATACATTTTCGTTCAACCAGGTCAGACGTTGCTGGCGGACTACCTGTGCATTCACCTTATCCGTTGAGATCGGGCTACCATAACGGGTCTTTGAGTTATTAAACGTATCATTGCTACGGGCATCGTACGTGTAACCGCCGGATACCTTCAGCTTCAATCCCTTGATAAATTCATATTCTACAAAACCGTTCAACTGAAGGTTATTCGTATAGTTCTTACGATATTCGTTCTTCAATGACATAATCGGGTTGAAACGATAGTCATTAGTCGGTTCTACTGATGAATCCAGCGCATTGTCCATTAAGGTGCTCAACGGAACATCCGGTTCGGTAACAGGGCGGTAACCCCATACACTATAAAATAAGTTATTCATACCGCTGGATGAATATAAAGAGGTAGAGCTACCGGTCTGAATGGCACGTGCATAGTTGGCAGTTACACTCATATTCAGTTTGCCACGGCGGACAACGGTATTCATACGAGTTTGGAAACGTTTGTAGTTGGAGTTGAGCACGATACCATCCTGATCGAAATAAGAAGCCGACGCATTGTAACGTACCCCTTCCGTTCCGCCCATCAGGCTGACGTTATGGCTTTGCTGCCAAGCTGTGCGGAAAATCTCGTCCTGCCAGTCATACTGCGGAACACCCCGGTAATCTTCCACCGTCCACTGCTTGCCTTCATGTTCAATCAGATAGTTCTTTTGGGTATCTGCCGGAAACAGTTCATTCTGCAACTTCACAAACTCATACGCATCCAGCATTGGAATTGTATTGGTGACCTGCTGAAATCCGAAACTTCCGTCATACTTGAGTTGAGGTTTTCCAACCTTTCCTTTCTTGGTCGTGATAATAACGACACCGTTAGCACCACGGGCACCATAAATGGCAGTGGCCGAAGCATCTTTCAACACTTCAACGGATTCAGCGTCGGAAGGGTTAATGGTAGCCGCAATAGCAGGATCTTCTACCGGAAACCCGTCAATAACATATAAAGGTGAATTATCCTGGGTCAGAGAGTTGTTACCACGGATAACAATATTCATCGTTCCGCCCGGCATACCCTCGCCCGAACTTACGTTTACTCCGGCAATACGTCCACCCAAAGTCTGGTCGAATGAAGAAGCAGGCGTTTTCAGCAAATCTTCCATATTTACTTTCGCCACTGCACCGGTCAGGTCTTTCTTCTTCACCTCCTGATAGCCTACGATAACGACTTCGTCCAATGTCTTCGTATCTTCCTTCAAGATGATAGACATGGGCTTGGCCGTCTCGACCGGCAATTCCTGGGTTACATAACCGATAAAAGAGACTATAAGAATAGACTTCTTATTAGGAGCATTCAACGAGAACTTACCATCAAGATCTGTTATCGTACCCTGAGTACCGCCCTTGATCTGAATACTGGCACCTGGGACCGACTCCCCGGTTTGATCAACGACTGTACCCCGTACAAGTACTTGGGCTACTGCCACAGAGAAAGAAAATAAGGTTAACAGCATCATACTGAAGCCTCTCTTCCATGAAAAATTTGTTCGGAATCCGGTTTGCATACTATTAGTTTTACATTTTTAATTAGATTTGTCAATGCGCAAAATTAAGTACTGATACCCTAATTTACAGGCCAAAATTATTCAATTATGATACAAAAACATACATATACCAAAGTATATTCGATGTATCTTTGCACAAAAATAACGTAATGCAAGACATTCTATCCATTCACTTCGCTCCATTGCAAGGCTATACGGAGGCTTTTTACCGTAATGCACACGCTGCCTGTTTCGGTGGCATAGACAGTTATTATACTCCGTTCGTACGACTGGAAAAAGACGGTTTCCGGAATAAAGATGTCCGTGAGATCGCTCCGGAAAGTAATCAGGTGCCTCATTTAGTTCCTCAACTCATAGCTACGTCCATAGAAAAGGCGGAGACAATCTTATCCCTTTTTATAGAAAAAGGATATAAGGAGGCGGATATTAATCTGGGCTGCCCGTTTCCGCTTCTGGCTAAACGGCACAACGGTTCCGGCATTCTGCCTTATCCGGACGAAGTGAAAACATTATTGGGACTGACTCTGAAATATCCGCAAATCAGTTTTTCCGTAAAGATGAGACTGGGCTGGGAGAATCCCGACGAATGCCTGCAACTCGCTCCTATATTAAATGACCTGCCGCTACGCCACATCACGATGCATCCCCGTCTGGGAAAACAGCAATATAAAGGAAGTGTAGACCTCAATGGGTTCGACGCTTTCCTGAATGTCTGCCAACATCCGCTCATATATAATGGCGACATTAATTGCCCGGATGACGTTCACCGCATCCGGCAACAATTCCCCGCATTGGCAGGAGTGATGATCGGACGCGGACTGCTCGCAAACCCGGCATTAGCTTTGGAGTATAAGGAAAACCGTACGCTGACACCCGACGAGATGAAAGAGAAACTGCATATCATGCATACTTCCGTCTACAATCAGTACGCCGCACAACTGGAAGGAGGCGACGGGCAGCTTCTGAACAAGATGAAAACGTTTTGGGAATATCTCGCACCGAATGCGGACAGAAAACTAATGAAAGCAATCCATAAAAGCACAAGCCTCAGCAAATATAATCAGGCTATCCAAGCCTTTTTTAGCCAACGATAAACTGATTACCAGTTATTTTTTGTAATTTTGCGCCCGTTTATAAACAAGCACATTATGAAAAAATACATTTTAATCTCGCTTTGCCTGCTAACGGCCGCAGGCAGCTTCGCACAGAACAAGGATTTCAAGTTTAAATTCTATGGGCAGATCCGTACCGACTTCTATTATAATAGTCGTGCTAACGAAGAAACCGTAGACGGATTATTTTATATGTACCCCAAAGATAAGGTACGCGATGAGGACGGAAACGACTTGAACTCAACGCCGAACAGCAACTTTTATACCTTGTATTCACGCTTGGGCGTAGATGTGGCCGGTCCGAAACTGGGAACCGCCAAAACTTCCGCCAAAGTAGAAATTGATTTTCGCGGTACAGGTACCTCATACTCGGTAATCCGCCTCCGCCATGCTTATTTGAATCTGGATTGGGGCAAGTCCGCCTTATTACTGGGACAGACATGGCATCCACTGTTCGGAAATGTCTCCCCTCAGATTCTGAACCTTTCCGTGGGAGCGCCTTTCCAACCGTTCAGCCGTGCGCCGCAAATCCGCTATCGCTACACTGAAAAGAACTTCCAACTTACGGGAGCTGCCGTATGGCAGTCGCAATATCTGTCGCAAGGTCCTGCCGGAAAGAGCCAAGAATACATAAAGAAAAGCTGTATTCCCGAAATCTACATCGGTGCCGATTATAGGAACGGAGGTTTATTGGCTGGTGTAGGAATCGAAATGTTATCATTGAAGCCACGGACAGAAGCTACCGGAGAAAACAATAAGAAATTTCAAGTAGACGAGCGTATCACCACTCTTTCCTATGAAGCTCACGTTAAATATACCAATAAAGACTGGTTTGTCGGAGCAAAAAGTGTTCTGGGTTCCAATCTCACACAGGCTTCCGGTCTGGGAGGATTCGGAGTGAAGTCTGTCAACGAACGTACCGGAGAACAAAAGTACACCCCGATACGCTTTTCCAGTTCTTGGCTGAACGTTGTTTATGGACAGAAATGGAAACCGGGCGTTTTTGTCGGTTATGCTAAAAACTTGGGGACAAGTGACGAATTATATGCCCCTGATGGAAAAGCACAATTATATGGTACAGGTACAAATCTCGACCAACTTGTCACTGCCGGAGCAGAACTTACTTATAATGTCCCTCATTGGAAATTCGGTTTAGAATATACGCTAAGCTCTGCATGGTATGGTTCTCTTAATACATCCAGCGGTAAAATCAAAGATACTCATGCCGTATGCAACAACCGCATTGTTGCAGTTGCCATGTTTATGTTCTAATCTCTCCCACTAATTTATTTTAATCATATATCTGCCACCTGTCACCGATTGCAGTTTAACGTTTTGGTTATAAACGGATAAGGCTGTGACGGCAACAGGTGACAGCATTGTGAAGGCAATTTTGCTGTCACCGGAGCTAAAAGACAACAGAAGTAATGAGATTAAAAGTTTCGCGCCTTGAAACTTTTGGTTTACCCATGCGAAACTATAGTTTCATCAGCTTGAAACTAAAGTTTCAAAGGCTTGGAACCATTGGTTTCTTACCGATGAAACCAAAGTTTCTCTATGGGGAAACTGTAGTTTCAAGCAGGTGGAACCATCTAAAACCGTCAATACAAGAATAAAATATGCAGCGGCTTATTCGCTTCTTACCTCCTTAACTCCACTTCAAAACTAGCTCCGTCCTTACAAGTAAAGCAAAGTACAGTCTGCTTTTTATCTGCTGAAACCACTTTACAGAAAGGAGTCTCCTTAATCTTCCAATATCCTTTCACAGTTACCGTCACCGGAATCTCTTTACTTTCGTCATTAATCCACGGACGGGAATAAATGCTGCGTTCCACTCGTTTTCCGTCTTCATCAAAGGCTTCGTCACTCGGTCCGCGATATAGTGCCAAGTCCGGTTGAGCTACGGTAAGCAACAACTTGTCGGACGATTCTTTACGAATCATCACCAGACAGGAAGTATCCACACGCTGCAACAAATCACCGGGAAGTAACGTTTGTGGGGTTTCAAAAAGTACATAAGAATATAAGTTGTCAGTTAACGACTGCACAATATGAGCATTACGGTCCTGCTTCAAAACCTTATATCCCGGTTTCTTGGCAAAGGCCTTCATGGCAGACTCAGTTGTCTGCGGCAACACAGCGTATTCATAGCTGCCGTTCTTGGGGGCTTTGCCATGATCGACTACCAATGAGACCCAGTCCCCTTTCGTTTCTTTGCCCGTATCCTGCAAACGGGAATACTGCGGGAAGTTCTTCTCAAATCTGGCGGAAACGGGTACATAATAACCGGTATTCAAATGATCGATCCATATCTTACCTTCGCCACGGTAGTCGTTCCAATAATCATGTCCCGCCTTATCCGTTACCGCCAACTGGAAAATCGTTGTTTCCGTCGGGTAAGCGGCATTGGTATTTTCAATATCGGAGCCCAGGCAAACAATCATTCCATCGATGAAATGAAAGGATTTTCGCGCCCGGTGAGAACCGTTATACTTATCATGCTCATGCAGTTTCATTCCAAAATTGCCGTTTTCTCTCTTTTGTGACAATCCGCCGGCAAATGCTTCATCGGAGTAAAGCATTTCTTCCATGCCAGAGAATGTATCTACATTCATGACTTTAGCTTTCAACTGTTCCAACGGAAGATGTATGGAAGTTACACCCGGGATACGGTTCCAATCGAAGCCTTCCTGTTGCCAGCCGCTTGTTGCGGGAGTCACCATTTGCCCCGGAGCAGCCGTCAGAATCTGTAAACTGCCATGCGCCAGATAACGGCCATAAAGGTTATGTCCCAAATAATGTTCCGCCGCCCAAAGATAGCGGGAGTGACCGCGGGCCACCGCCGACCAGTTGCCACGACGCTGAACGGATGCACAGCCATAGCCCAATGACAGATTTCCCTGTGGGTCAGGTTCGGCACGGAATCCTTTCTCCACAAGCCGTTTTGCCATCTTCCGCTCCTGTGCATTCGATACTTTCGGCATATATTCCGGTTCCTGCCCATCAGCGGAAGTGTCTGAAACAAGACGCAGGTAAGCGGACGCCATTTCCTTGTCAAACTCCGATTTTCCGTCCGGAGTTCCCGCCATAGCCATCACTGCATAATGCATCGGGACTAATTTCCCCTTTCCATCGGGATGACGGCCGGACATCGACAACGGGAAGTTCAACTTATTACAATAGAAACGCATGGCAAGTAATGCATTTTTCACTGTTTCGTGCGCCAACTCGGATACGGCAAACTCTGTATGATTAAAGAGGTAGATCATATTTGTTGCTCCGTCCAAACCGCCGACAGCATAAGCCGGGTAGTGATTGCGGTGATGAAAAACGCCGCCATCGCTCTTGAACGACCCAAACAATCCGGGAGCCGGACGGCAACCGTAATCAATCCAACGGGAGAAGGATTTCAGGTATTGCAGCTTCTCCGGGGTATCTTCCATCATCAGGATACTTGCAATGCGACCGGTAGTTTGCGTGTTAAAGGAATCCATATCAATTCCGTTGCCCTCAGGTTTGGGATACACCTCGTTGGTTATCGCATACCAACGCAATGTCTGTTCGGCTTCCGGCAACTTTCCGGCTTCCCGAAGTACGTCTTTCATCAGGAAATAAGCCAGGTATAACCCGCGAACACTATATCCGTAATGGTGAATATTCCCCCAACAGCTACCATAAGCCACTCCCTGGTCGGTTATATGGTCATACATCGCCAGAAACTTCTGCTTCATTTCTTCCCGGATTTCCGACTTTGCAGCACTATTATTATAGGCTACGGCAATCCGCCGCATCAAATCAAAGTAAGCACGCATTTCTATGCCGAGTTTAGTCAGCATATCTTTATTCCAATTCGGAATAATCCGTTCATAGGCCTCGGCAGCACGTACCATATAAATAGGTACGCCCGATACCTGCCCGTTCTTGTAAGTAATCTGGTAGAAATCATATTTCTTGCGGATAGTCTCCACTTCCTTGTCCGAGAGCTTGCCTTTTGTATAATTCATGTCGCGGAAACGTTTCTCCAACAGTTGCATTTCTTCTTTTTGCTTGTCGCTGACAGGAGTCAATTCGATATCCGGCTTCAAAAGAGAGTGCTTATAAATAACCAGCCAGTGATTTTTTGTTTCGGGATTAACAAAAGGTACTTGCAAATCGGCTGTCTGCTGACGTGCATCAACCTTCGTTGCAGTAATCAAATGATCGATGAAAAGGCGTCCTTTTGCATTTGGGGCGACAATACGGAGTTCATTCATACCTTCTTCCGGTGTGCCTTGCATATCACGCTCATAACAAACCCATGCGGCACGCCAACCTTTAAAGTTGATTCCGAAAGGGAAGGAGGTGCATTTCTTTCCGTCTTTCAAAAATTCAAATTCAATGGTTGCTTTCTGCGGTTCTTCATTGTATATCCACACGATAAATGCCGAAAGATACAAGTCCTTGCCCGTAGGGTCTTTCTTTTCAAACTTCAGATCTTTCTTAAGCTCCAATACGGCACCGGGATTAAATGCCCATTCCATCGAATGTTTTCCGTCTTTATAATGTGTATCGGAGATAGATAATTGAGACCGGGTGGCGGAAATACATTCCGGTACTTGCGGATCTTCAAAAGAGAACATCCGCTCGTCCGTCACGACTTGCGCATAAAGAAATGCCGGACATAAGAGAGATAGCAAAGTGAATACTCCTAATTTCGTAAAAGCTTGTTTCATCATGGATTTATGGTCTTAGTTAGATTTATTTCTATTAATTCGGTTTTAAAATATCGTCACCTTGAAATCTGTAAACAACACATGATTCTGTAAAAGGCGCAAACCAAAATGCCCGTCTCCCTCACTGCCTGTAATAGAATAACGGAACAGTTCTTCACCGTTAACGGAATAAGTGGTCACTCCCTTTTGTACACGAATACTAATCTGATACCATTGATTCGGAACAAGTAAATGCGGGGTATCCGTATATTCTCGAAGTAATGGTTTCACTTTATCATCCGCTACTCCATAGTACTTGCCGTTATACCGGCGGAAACGGGTGGTGGAATTATCATTTCCCCCGTATCCAACGTAAAAAAGATCTAATGTATTATAGTTTTTAAAGACACCATTACGCCACTCGCTACGGGCAAAAAGATTATCAGGGTTTTTAGGATCATTGGCAGCCCAAAAGCAGTTTAAATCACTCAGGCGGTCATATTTCCCGCCTTTCATCACCATATAAATGCGATAGTTTATCTCATAATCACCCGTCAGGCGTTGCTGATACCACATCGTTAGCCCACCGGGCACGATTAGTTCTACTGTATCCGCACGCTCTATCATCTGCAAGGCACGGGATTCATCTTCAATCTTCCACTGTTGCACAGAGGTGTTTTCATGTTGTGCATACAGCATGACACTATTCAAAAGAAAAAAAGTAATCAGACAGCAGCTTGTAGAGAATCGTTTCATCATCAATGGCATTAGTTTAAAGACATTCTTTTCGGATACAAAGAAACCCCTCTTTTTTCAAAAAGAGGGGTTCAAATTGTACAAAATATCTCAAATAATGTATCGTCAGAGAAATGGTAGATGAAAAAGAGTCAGAACTAGGATATTATGTAGGAGAATCTTAAGAGAGTAGTAAGCTTTTTCAAGGATGTATCTCTTTGAAAGCTGCATTTTCCTCTTTTACTTGCTGAATGGTCTGCTTCAATTCCCCGATCGGCAAATCATATCCATACCAGCCTGTATAACAGTCCACTACATACCATTTCCCATCGGCAGCCTGTTCAAATTCGACACGCAAGTCGATTTCTGATTCCTCATAACCTGCTTCGAACACTTTATGAACCGGCTCATTGAGAGTGAACTTAGAAACATAAATACCACCTTCTTCCTGCTCAATGCGTTCTTCCTTCATCGTTTCACTATCCAGCAACGGCCATTTTTCTTTGGTGAACGGAAACGTTTTCTCAGTTTCTCCGTCATCGGCCAATAAAGTAATCGGTGTCTTTAATGGAAACTTGATACGGGTATATTGGAATGCTGCACTGGACGTAAACTTATCAAGGAATGATTTAAAATCCTCGCCGGACTGTGCTATCTCATTCTTCGCTTTGGCCCTGGAACTATTACCGCAAGAAATCAAAGACACTCCCAACAGCAACACACTGGCTAACAGACAACATACAAACCTTTTCACGTTCATAAATATATAATATTAGTGATTCATTCCCATAATACAAATGCTATCATTCAAGGCACAAAGATAATCACAAGTTCAACATCTTCATACACGAGAGCCGCGAAATAGAAAAATTACCGTTAAACAACTATAAATTACATATATTAGATGTGGGGATGACTATCTTTAGGGGGTATTTACTGTAACTAGTATCACTTTAAATCAGACATACTTATGACACACATTCATCCATTCCGTCTTTTCGTCTTTTTATTACTATGCTGTACACGAGTTATCACATTCGCCCAATCCGACAGTTACCAGACAATACCCGAATCTTTGCGGGGTTATTGGCAATACAAAACAGAGAACGTATCCGACTGGAACGGGCCTCTCATTGGAGAGAATTTTGTAGAAGCTCTCTATACCGTTTTTCAGGTCGAACAAATGGAAAAGAAAACCGATGGAAGCTATCTCTTCCACCTGCGGAACCAAAATGGAAATAAAATGGATTTCCGTTTCACCCCTATCAGCGAAGATAGTGCTATCATCTTCTATCAAGGCTGGAAAGAACCTAAACACTGTGTCCGCAAGCAAATTCCCGACCACACGGAAATGCTCACTCCCACTACACTGCCTGACATCATTTACAAGAAATGGGTGGAAGGATTGTCCGGCAATGTTATATACGAATTTACACGCGATGGTAAATTTATATATGACGGAAAAACATGGGATATCGTATCTGCCGGACATTTCCTTAATAAAGAGTATCGTCTGCTCGCCAAAAACGGAGAACGGTACAAACTGCTTTACCTTAGCTTTCCTTTTCCCAACTCAATGAAGGTTGCAGCCGAATTACAGAATGAGACAGTATTTCCCATCGCAACTTCCCGCCCTGAAGTATATACCATCACCGGATGTTGGGTGAATCAGGCAACCGGCGAATGGACTATTGGTTTCTTTGAAAACTTCGCCGTATACCAATGCCGGTTCTGGGACTACGAATCCATACAAATTAAAAAGGATGAAACCGTCGTCAAACTAAAAAACAATACAACCCGCCTGACTCTATCTCTGAAACACAAGAACAGAGCTTCTTGCAACATTGCATTCGGAAAAGATAATCCACAAAAATATATCCTTTGTAACGGCAAACATCTACCGGACTACCCGTTAACCGATACTACACCGTTCATCGACAACGGGTACCGGACAGACAGCGTCACCCTCACCGGATACCTGCGCAATCCTCCTTCTTCACGCCCTTTCGACGTTAGCATACCTGACATGATTACAGGCAAAGAAGAAAAATACCAGACTGACATCGACTCGCTAGGACGGTTTACCCTGCGATTTCCCGTACTGAACAGTCATAATGTCTTTATCGACTGGGGACGTACGACCATCTGGTCGGCGGTAGAACCCGGAGAAACTTATTTCTTATACGTAGATTATGCCCAACAACAAAAGTTATTCATGGGAAAGAAAGCACGTGTACTCAACGAACTTCTCTCCCATGAAGGACTGAGGGAATCACTCGATTATAATGAAGAACAAAAAAGAAGTAATCTGGAGTGTCTGCACAAGACACAGGAAAGGCTTCATCGCCAACTGGAGTTCCGGAAGAAAACACTCCAAGAACATCCGTTACTTTCTGACAAATACCGCTACTACACCGAACAGGAACTACGATACGATGCGGCATCTACCCTGATGCAACGACGTTTCTCAGTAGACCGTAACAAACAGGAACATTTGGAAGACGAATTCATGAACTATATAGATTCTGCTTTTTACCCACATCCAGTACATCCTTATACTCTTCTCAGAGGGTATAATTCATTCATGAGAGATTACATTGGTTATATCGACGACACAACTCCATCATCCAACAGCCTAACCTTAACACCTCAAAATATGGAGAGACTTTACTTTGCCTTTGAAGCCGAAGGTAAAGTCCGGCTATCCGAAGAAGAAAAGAACGCACTACGCAGTTTCAGCAAATATCAGGAAGAAATTGAAAAGTTGCAGACTGCCAAAGCCGATTCAGCAACCATTAAGGCTTACACCAAGGAACAGGAAACTGTCATCAAACCCCAGATAGAAATAATAGAGCAACTCATTGCCAGAGACGGTCTTCTCAATGAATATATGACAGGACAGATGTACGTTAATGCAATCAACAACAGCATGGCAATTATCGACTCCCTTCAAATGGATAAGGACCTGAGAGAGATTCTAAAAACAAAGTGCTATTATGAAGTGCTTCAATATACCCATAAGGAATTGCCCGACAGCCTTATCAGTAAATTTAAAAAGGAAGTTACGAATCCTTCTTTGCAATCTTATGTTTTGGTCCAGCAACAGAAATATGATAAAGTATCACATAAAACCATCGAACATCCGGAAAGCCTGATGCCGAATGCCCCTCTAGAAGGAATAACGGACGGCGAACAGTTATTCCGCAAAATCATTGAGCCATACAAAGGGAAAGTGATTTATCTGGATATTTGGGGGACTTGGTGCGGTCCGTGCAAGGATATGATGCAATATGCGGGAAACATTAAGAATCTATTTGCAGGAAAAGAAGTCGTGTTCCTTTACCTTTGCAATCATTCGACAGACAAGTCATGGAAAAACATTATCAAAGAGTACGGTCTGACAAGCAAAAGTTCAGTCCATTACAATTTGCCCGACAAGCAACAGTCTGCCATTGAAAAATATCTTGGAGTCCATTCCTTCCCTACCTATATGTTAATAGATAAGGAAGGAAACATTGTAAACCGCAAAGCTCCCAGACCTACAATGGAAAACCAACTTCTAAATGCAGTCTATAAGGAACTGGAGAAGTAAGAGGAACTTACTTCTTCCGCAAATATTCATATCCGAAACGACAATACAAACATTTACGTTTATCACAATATTCTTTTTGCAACTGTATCAGCGCCTGACTATCCGCAGCAGAAGCTACCGGTAGTCCGGCGTCGCTCCAGGAGCGAATAATATGGTTATTCTCCGCTTTCAGTTCTTCCAGAAAGCGTCCGGCACGTTCGCACATTCCTTCATCGGCCTTGTGCAAACCATATGTATACAAGAAAGGGACAACGGTATTGATGATAATCAGGTCTTTCGACTGTTCTCCTAACAATTTTTCCCTTTGTGGAGAAGTACGACCGAATATATAATGATTCTCCCAATAAACAGAAGTACGGGTGGAGAGCAAAATTCTCACTTCCGCCAATGTCTCCGCCTCCAATAAACGGGAAAACAACTTGTCCCCTTTCTGATAAAGATAAGCCAGTTGTGCCAGCCGGATATGAGGAAAATTATCCGGGCGAAGCCGGAGAAAACGCCAGAGAGTAGCGTCCATTACCCGAAATATCTCAAACTTCCGTTGCAAATAATGAAATTCTTTGCTAAGACGCAGGCAGTATTCATCCTTTTGTTCTTCTTTCAGAAATGTATCTTCAAACAGTCCCGCCATACCATAGAAAAGAGCTTCTATCTGAAACAGATCGTTCCGGTGCTTGTCCAACGCACGAAACGGAAGTAGTTCCGCCCATGCCTCAAAAGCATCACCGTTCAAGCCAAAACCATAATTACGGGCAAGAGTGATGAAGAAAACATCTTCCCAGTTATTGTTACAATGTTCGAGACGTGCTCCTATCAGTTTCGCCTTTTGTTCCAGCCGTTCCGTTTGCAAGGCAGACAACCACGAATGAACCGTAAGCTTCGGTAAAGAACGGAAGATCGGATAACAAGCCGGATAACAGTCGGACACGCAAAGTTCATAATAATGCATTTTTATCCGTTCGGGACAGCTCACTATCATTTGCGGAATGACTTCCCCGTTGGTACGGGTCACTTCTCCGTCCGCTTCACCCACTATATGCAGGATCACCGAGTCATAGACTTTATCACCATCGTGCCCGTGACGGAACCAATCCGAAGAACGGGTATGAATTTCCACGTTTCCTACCCATAAAGTATTGTTTATCTTTAATTTGGCATTGAAGAAATCAGGACCAGAATTCGGATTCCGGAGACCGGGATCAATAACCTCTACCGGTAAGCCTTTGGTGGTTTGCAGGATTTCAAGGGAGAATAATTTATGTTTCCACACGTAGTGGAGAAGGTGTTCCATGTTAACAAGACGTTAATGTACACTGCAAATGTAATAAAAATCTTATCTTTGCGACTATTATTTTGAATATAAGTCAGAAAACAATGAAAATAGCATTGATCGGTTACGGAAAAATGGGCAAAGAGTTAGAAAAGGTTGCCCTGAGTCGCGGACACGAAATTGTCTGCATTATTGATATCAATAACCAGGAAGACTTCGAGTCGGAAGCATTCAAATCGGCTGATGTTGCCATAGAATTTACAAATCCGACAGTGGCTTACAGCAACTATATGAAAGCCTTTAAAGCCGGAGTCAAACTCGTATCAGGCAGTACCGGATGGATGTCCGAACATGGCGAAGAAATCAAGAAGCTCTGTACGGAAGGCGGAAAAACGCTGTTCTGGTCGTCCAACTTCAGCTTGGGAGTAGCCGTTTTCTCTGCTGTAAACAAGTATCTGGCCAAGATAATGAATCAATTCCCCGCATATGACGTCACCATGAGCGAAACACACCATATCCACAAACTCGACGCTCCCAGCGGAACTGCCATTACGCTGGCAGAAGGTATTCTAGAGAATATAGACCGTAAGGATAAATGGGTGGAAGGGACATTTACGGCACCGGACGGAACAATCAGCGGAACAACTGACTGCGCTCCGGACGAACTTCCGATCAGTTCTATCCGCGAAGGTGAAGTTTTCGGTATTCATACTGTTCGTTATGAGTCTGATATTGACAGCATTTCAATCACTCACGATGCCAAGAACCGGGGCGGTTTCGTACTCGGGGCTATATTGGCCGCCGAATACACCGCGCATCACGAAGGTTTCCTGGGAATGAAAAACTTATTTCCGTTCTTAAACGAATAAAGGTTCTAATATAAATATACCACTATGAGACAAGCCACACGTGCACAATGGATTAAATGTGCTATTGCTATTCTTCTCTATCTTGTTTTCCTCATCTGGGTGCGAAGCTGGTGGGGATTAATCGTCATACCTTTCATTTTCGATATCTATATCACAAAGAAAATACCTTGGTCGTTCTGGAAAAGGTCAAAGAATCCGGCAGTTCGGAGTGTCATGAGCTGGGTAGATGCTATTATCTTTGCATTGGTAGCCGTTTACTTTGTCAATATCTATATCTTCCAAAACTACCAGATTCCTTCTTCTTCTCTAGAGAAATCATTGCTGGTAGGCGACTTTCTATATGTCAGCAAAATGAGTTACGGCCCCCGCGTGCCGAACACACCGCTTTCTATGCCGCTGGCGCAACATACATTACCAATTGTAGGTACTAAATCATATATCGAATGGCCACAATGGAAATATAAAAGAGTGCCGGGATTCGGTAATGTGAAATTGAATGACATCGTAGTGTTCAACTTCCCTGCAGGAGATACGGTAGCCGTCAATTACCAACAGACGACAGACTTTTATACATTGGCATACGGCGAAGGCCAACGCATATATTCCAAACAGATAGATATGGATAGCCTGACACGCGAACAACAACGTGCCGTGTATGACTTATATTACGCCGCAGGACGCAAACAGATCCTAAATAACCCGCGAACCTACGGAGAAGTGCTCTGGCGTCCGGTAGACCGCCGCGAGAATTATGTAAAACGCTGTGTAGGACTGCCGGGTGACACGCTCCAGATCGTAGACGGACAAGTCATGATTGACGGTAAGGCAATCCAGAATCCGGAGAATCTGCAATTCAACTATTTCGTGCAAACAACCGGTCCATATATCCCGGAAGAAATGTTCCGCGAACTGGGAATCAGCAATGCCGACAGAACACTAATGGAAGACTCCGGTTATGAAATCGGACTATTGGAAATGGGACTCGACAGCCGGAATGCGCAAGGAAAACTGAATCCTGTATATCATCTCCCGCTGACTAAAAAGATGTATGACACTCTTCTGGGCAACAAGAAGCTAATCAGCAAAATAATCATGGAACCGGAAGCCTATGCCGGACAAATGTATCCGCTGAATCTTTACACCAAGTGGGACCGCAACAACTACGGCCCAATCTGGATTCCGGCCAAGGGAGCTACCATTACGTTGACTCCGGACAACCTGCCTATCTACGAACGTTGCATCGTGGCATACGAAGGCAACAAGCTGGAAGTGAAGTCGGACGGTATCTATATCAACGGTGAAAAGACCAATGAATATACCTTCAAAATGGATTACTACTGGATGATGGGTGACAACCGCCATAATTCTGCCGACTCCCGTTATTGGGGCTTTGTACCCGAAGACCACGTTGTGGGCAAACCGATCGTTGTATGGCTGTCGCTCGATAAAGACCGTGGCTGGTTTGACGGAAAAATCCGTTGGAACCGCCTCTTTAAGTGGGTGGATTAAAAAAGGAAGCTATTAAGTGAACATTCGTAAATTCAAATGGATACTAGTATTTGCCGGAGCAATAGTCATTGTGCTTCTGCTCCGGGGATTTGCTTTTACGTCTTGTTTTATCCCTTCCACCGGCATGGAAAACTCTATTCTCCAAGGCGAACGTATTTTGGTGAATAAATGGAGTTACGGCCTGCGGGGTCCTTTCATGTCGGTATTCTCCTATCACCGTTGGCGCGAGCGTCCGGTACGGGAACAAGATATTGTTGTGTTTAACAATCCTGCCGGCATCCGGCAACCGGTTATCGACCGCCGCGAGATCTACATTGGCCGTTGTATCGGTGTTCCGGGTGATACTCTATTTATCGATTCCCTTTTTTCTGTGATTTCTCCCGAGGTACAATTCAATCCGGACAAGAAGCGGCTTTATGCTTATCCGGTAGACAAAGAGAATCTGATAACTTTACTCATGCACACCCTTTCCATTGACGATGACGGTTTAATGGGTAGCAGTGACAGTACCCATGTACGCAGTTTCAGCCGTTATGAATATTACCTGTTGGAACAAGCCATAAACGGGAATAACTGGATTCAGCCTTTGGCGGGGAAGAAAGACACCGAGCTGCGACCGCTTATCGTCCCCGGTAAAGGGAAGTTCGTCCGGGTACATCCTTGGAATATTACACTACTGCGAAACACCCTCGTGATGCATGAAGGTAAACAGGCGGAAATCAAGAATGACACTCTTTATGTGGACGGCAAACCAACACAACACTGTTATTTCACCAAAGATTATTATTGGGTGGGAGCCAACAACACCATTAACCTGACTGATTCGCGCTTGTTCGGATTCGTTCCGCAAGACCATCTGATCGGCAAAGCCTCTCTTGTCTGGTTCTCCAAAGAAAAAGACACCGGAGTGTTTGACGGCTACCGTTGGAATCGTTTTTTCCGGACGGTGAAATGATCTTCCAGGCAGCACGACAATCCCCCGAACAGTAACATAAACGACTCTCAAAACGTATAAAATGAAAGAAATGAAAACAGCTTATTTATCTTCAGCCTACCTCGCTCCTGTCGAGTACTACACCAAACTATTGGCATACGACAAGATTTTTATAGAACAGCACGACCACTATATGAAACAAACCTACCGTAACCGATGCACAATTACCGGACCGGACGGCGAACTGGCTCTCTCTATCCCCACCGTAAAGCCCGATACACCGAAATGCCCAATGAAAGATATCCGGATTTCCGACCACGGCAACTGGAGACACCTGCATTGGAACGCTATTGAGTCGGCCTACAACAATACTCCTTTCTTCGAATACTACAAAGACGATTTCCGTCCCTTCTACGAAAAGAAATACGAGTTTCTGTTCGATTTCAACGAAGAACTCTGCCGACTGGTCTGCGAACTGATAGATATTCATCCGGTTATAGAACGTACCGCCGAATATAAAATGGAGTTCACCGCCGACGAAGCCGACTTTCGTGAAATCATTCATCCCAAAAAGGACTTCCGGACGGCCGATACAGCGTTCGTTCCGCAGCCTTATTACCAGGTTTTCGAGTCCAAACTGGGGTTCCTGCCTAACTTGAGTATTATAGACTTGCTGTTCAATATGGGACCGGAAAGTTTGCTAATACTAAGCAAACATTAATCATATTCTGTCCAGCCACTGTAAAACAAAACACAAAATATAGAAGAGAAATCATCCTTCGCCTCCTCCACATCGTATAACGCTGTCTCACAACGTTTATTGGACATATAGATCCAGTGTGGTGGATATATAGATCCAGCGCCTTGGGTATATATGCCCAACAACTCAGGTATTAATACTCTGAAAAAGAGGCGTTAGCACCTGACAGCTAAAGTATTAATACTTGACAATATTTTCACTGTGAGCAGACAGAATGCCCTTAACTCCATAAGAGGAGAAATCGTCCCTTCCATGATACATTTATGTCCTCTCTATTAAAAAGCTCATTTTTAACATCTCATTCTCGGCTAAAAGCTTTACTTTTGTATGGTAATCATAAACACGCTTAATCTCAAAATCCCCGCTATGAAAAGGAAATCGTTACTATGCCTATTTCTTATCATATCTGTTGCCATTCACGGAAATATCTATTTTAAGCATTTAGGCAAATCAGATGGTCTGTCACAAATATCTGTACTTTCTATCTGCCAGGACGAACTGGACAGAATGTGGTTTGGTACACTCGAAGGCTTGAACTGCTACGATGGGAACCAAATGAAAACCTATAAACCTTCTCCGGACAATAAAGATTATTTTGGCGGTAATGAAATATCACACATAGTAAGTGACAAACAAGGTAATCTATTCTTTACTTCCGACGGGAAACTGATCCGTTATGATCTACATAAAGATCGTTTTTTATCTCTACCACTACGCACACAAACTCTATTCGCACACAACCATACAATATGGACAGCTGTTAATGATAGTGTCTTCCAATGGGACCGGGAACAAGAAACATTCAGATTCGTCTACCAAGCCCCTTTCCATAAAACAATCATCCGCCTTTATGTAGATGCCAATAACAGTCTCTGGCTGGGTACCCGAAACGGACTTTACAGAACCGATAACATCCATAATCCTTCATCCCCCGTCTGCGTGATTCCAAATATCAACGTGCTTTCATTATACCGGGACAGCCGTGGAACGATGTGGGTGGCCACCTTCCGCAACGGCATGTACAAGATAGAGAACGGAATCAGCCAGCAATTTACCATCCAAAAGGAATTCGGTATCTCCAGCAATGATGTGCGTTGCTTTGTGGAAGACAACGAGGGAAGTATTTGGCTGGGTACCTTCAACGGACTGAACAAGATAGATACCTTAGGGCATATTTCATACTATCAAAGAGGAAGCAAACCCGGAAGTCTATGCCATTCTTCTATTTTTTCACTTCACAAAGACCGGCAAGGTACTATCTGGGTGGGCACCTACTATGGTGGTGTCAACTACTTCAACCCCGAAGTGGATATCTTTCACCACTATACCGAAAGTATCGGCAACGAAAACGGATTAAGCTTTCCTTTTGTCGGAAACATGGTGGAAGACAAGCGTGGAGACGTATGGATTTGTACCGAAGGAGGTGGTCTGAACTGTCTGGAACGGGAAACCGGACGTTTCACTCACTACCTAATGGACGCAAAATCAGCCCACGGACCTTTCTACAACCTGAAATGCATTACCTACGATGCCGCAAACGACCAACTCTACATAGGTACTCACAAACAGGGCGGCTTGTGCTTCGACATTCCAAGCAAGAAAGTTGTCTTCCACTCCAAAGAATTTGGAAATACCTGGATAAAGGTAACGTTCAGAGATGAGAAAATCTATCTCCTTACGGGAGAAGGGATGTTTGTCAAAGAAGGCAAAGGGAACTTTCAAAAACTATTCCCTCAAACTCCGGAAGCAAATACAGAAGGAAGCAATTTTCTGATAGATTCTCAAAACTACCTTTGGATAACCCATTGGAGGAGAATTGTACGTATCAACATGAACAATCCGCAAGAAAAATATATCTATCAATACGGTGAAAAAGGATTGGGAAACTATTATGTGCAGAGCATGGCGGAAAGTCACGATGGTATCCTTTATTTCGGTACCTCCGGAAGCGGCATCTATCGGTTCGACGGAAAAAAAGAGCAATTTACAGCTTGCACAGATATTGATGCCGACTATTGCTACAATATGGATATCACCACCAAAGGTTATCTGGCAATCAGTAACGACCATGGTCTTCTCATTTATCATCCACAGACCAAGGAGAAGCAGATAATTGATGTGGAGAGTTTGCACCTCTCTGCTATCAACGAAGGTTGCGGACTTCTGATTTGCCGTAACGGAGAAACCTTTGTAGGTGGTATAGAAGGCATGAGTTCGTTCATGAACTCCTCGTTGCAGAAAATAGCCCCCAATTACAACCTTTATTTTTCTTCTTTAGTAGTAAACAATCGGGTTATCTCCGTCGGAAGGGACGATGGTATTCTGAAGAGTGCTTTACCCTTTGTCCGACAAATAGAATTGAACCACAAAGAGAATAACTTCTCCATCAGTTTTTCTTCGAACAATTACGTTAATAATACTGACAGAAAAATATATGAATACAAGTTGGAAGGATTCAGCAAAGAGTGGAGCAAAACCAACGGTAATACTGTGGTATTCACCAATATCCCCCCCGGAAAGTACAAACTGGTAATACGTGAACAACAACAGAGTCTACTCGACGAAATACATGCTATCGAACTCCCCATCCTTATTCATCATCCCTGGTGGAACACCTGGTGGATGTGGATTCTTTATCTCTGCACAATCACTGTCATTGGCTGGAATATTTTCAGTGAAGCACGTTCCAAGATGCAACTCCGCGCCTCACTGGCACAAGAAAAACTGGAAAAAGAGAAGAATGAAGAACTGATACAAGCCAAGTTGCAGTTCTTTGCCAATATCTCTCACGAGTTTCGTACACCGCTAACACTCATTATCGCACAAATTGAAGCACTGTTACAAGTCAATAGCCTCTCTCCTTTTCTGCGCAGTCGCCTGACAAAAATCTACAGAAACACATTCCAGTTCAAAGAGCTGATCTCAGAGCTACTGGATTTCCGGAAGATGGAACGTGGGAAACTGCATCTAAACGTTTGCCAAATGGACCTCATCCCCTACTTGAGACAAATTCATCAAGATTTCACAGACCAAGCGAACTTACAGAATATACAGTTCATATTCCATACAGAAGCAGAAAACTTGTTGTGCTGGTTCGATGGACGACAATTGAGGAAAGTCTTCACCAATCTACTTTCCAATGCCTTTAAACATACGCCCGAAAAAGGAAAGATAGAATTGTCAATCACCGATAAAGGAGATTCTATTTATATTAAGGTGATAGACTCCGGCAAAGGTATTCCCTCAAAGGCCCTACCGTTCATCTTCGACCGCTTCTACCAGGCGGACGAAAACTTTTCCTCACCCGGTAGCGGTATCGGCTTGGCTCTTTCAAAAGGTATTGTAGAACTACACCACGGTCAAATCGAAGTGCAAAGTGCAATAGATTATGGAAGTATCTTCACAGTAATACTACCCAAAGAAAATCTCTTTAAAGATGACAACGATGTCACCTTCATAGAGGCAACAAAAGCGGAATCTGCAACAATACTCGCACCATTCACAGAAACGACAGAAACAGAAGAATGCGCAGAAACACCGGAACCTATTTTCATTGAAAGGACGGACAAGGACTGCGTACTCATTGTAGAGGATAACGAAGAACTGCTCCAACTGCTTACCGATCTACTCTCGCCACTCTACCGGATAGTTATTGCGATGAACGGCAAGGACGGACTACAAAAAGCAATGGAAGAACGTCCCGACCTTATACTAAGCGATGTCATGATGCCGGAAATGAACGGTATTGAGATGTGTTCCAAGATAAAAACCGACTTCGACCTCTGCCACACCCCCGTAGTACTGCTCACAGCCCTCACTTCGAACGACAAAAAGTTGGAAGGACTGCAATGCGGTGCCGATGAATACATTGGGAAACCTTTCAACAACAAAATGCTGCAAGCTCGCATTGCCAATATACTGCGTAACCGAAAACTGCTAAAACAGAAATTCAGCCAGGAAATGACAACTAGTGAATCTCCTGCTGAAATTGAGATACAAGCACTAGCACTTAACCCTATTGATGCCAAGTTTCTGGAACAGTTAGAGGAAACGGTCAAAGCCCATCTCTCAGACTCAGAATTCGACGTCGGTGCCCTAGCCAAGGAAATGGCTTTAAGCCGTAGCGCATTCTACAATAAACTGAAAGCCTTGAGCTGTATGTCTCCTAACGAGTTCATTATGAATGCCCGCCTGAAATACGCAGCAGAACTGTTGAGAAATCATCCCGAGCTACAAATCACGGAAATAGCCTATCAGGCAGGATTCAGTTCTCTACGTTACTTCCGGCATTGCTTCAAAGCCTGTTTCAATCAGTCACCACAAGAGTACAGAGGAAAGTGAAAAATCCCGTTCTGCTATTGTTGCTGAACGGGATTCACTCTTTGATACCCTGAGCCTATTGATTACATGTTTTTTAAATTTTATTTTATTCTTCGGTTGCTGCCCATTCTTTGGCGCCTTGTTCTTTCAATTTGCTAGTGAAAGCCTTCGCTTTTTCCATCGCTGCTTCCTCGTCAGCAGGAGCAGCATAAGCGTGTCTATATCCTTTCACCTTATTCCATTCACCACGGGTAAAATCGGGAAACGTAACAGCAGCACAACCATTGTCCATAGAGAGTTCACCCAACTCTGCCAAGCAGCACCATTCTGCCAAATCATAAACGTCCATATCCAACGGAAGACCATTCTGCAAGCAGTAAACCAAACGGCTGTCCATAATGAAATCCATACCACCATGGCCGCCTACCTCTTTCGCCATCTCACCATACTTTTTCAGGATAGGATGTTGATACTTCTCTACTAAAGCTACCATCTCCTCTCTCGGCATGAAGCCATGTGAATTCAAGTCGTCCACCTTAGGCTGAACGCCGGAAGCCTTCAACTGCTCTGCATCAAGGGCGTACCCTTGAGTAGGATATTTATTGGCAAAACCCTTAGTACCCGTCAGTTGATAAAGGCGGTTGTAGGGTTGCGGAGTCATCACGTTATGCTGGATTTCGATAACCTTACCATTAGCGGTACGAATCAAAGTAGTAGTGTGGTCACCATTACGGAAACTATTACAAACAGAATCGGCATTTTCTTTCACCAAGTCCTTACCTACGACCGATTTGGTGTCCATTGCTACTAAAGTCTCCATACGGTCACCACGATGAATATTGAGGGCCTGCGCCACCGGACCAAGACCATGAGTAGCATATACATCGCCACGATGACGCATATTATAATCCAAACGCCAGCCCAATTTGTCATCCTCACCTTTCTTCCAATAATGCTTCCAGAAAGGAGCAAGATTATGAATATAGGCACCCTGCGCGCGAATTACCTCACCAAACACTCCATGTTGTGCCATATTTAAGGTATTCATCTCAAACCAGTCATAACAACAGTTCTCCAAAATCATGCAGTGCTTACGGTTCTTCTCACTAAGATCAACCAGTTCCCAACATTCTTTCAGGTTCATAGCCGAAGGAACTTCAATCGCTACGTTTTTGCCATTCTCCAATGCGCATTTCGCCACAGGAAAATGATGCAACCAGTCGGTTGCAATATAAACCAGATCAATATCATCGCGTTTACACAATTCTTCGTAACCTTTCTCACCCGAGTAAACAGCTGCTTTTGGTAAAGAAGCTTCTTTCAGATACTTTTGACACTTCTCAGCACGCTCCTTTTCATAGTCGCACAGTGCTACAATCTGTGTGCCAGGAATGTAAGTGAAACGTGACACAGCACCCGGCCCACGCATACCTAACCCTACAAATCCCACACGAACTACTTCCATCTTAGGAAGAGCCAGCCCGATGACACTCTCTTGTCCGGCAGGTCGTTCGGGAGTTTTCACTACAATTGTTCCTTTATTCCACTCCCATTCCGTACCCTTGTCGTTGACTTGTACAGTAGATTTCTGCATTGTACATGAACCAAACAAGAGGCATATGCCCAATGCTAAAAGATTTGTTATTTTCATACGTAATTATTAATTAAATTATTCTTAGTAGGCTATCTCATATTTCTTTTACTGCTCATACGTACCACAACCTTTCCTTTACCACCTTTCAATCCACATTCTGCCTCCAACATATTGTAACCTTCAATGGGATATTCACCCTTATAGGTATTCTTTGCCGGATAAGTTTTAAAGGTAGCTCCTGCCGGAGCGATGATTTCCATATAAAAATGTTTGCCTTCATGCGTCAAGTGTACCCGGTTCTCTTTTACTTCCACTTGTGCCTTGGTGGAAGCTATCCATGAGACTATAGACTGCGGGCTGAGTAAGTCCACTTCATCCGTTATCTCTATTGTGTAATCATTTAACAATTTGAACGTGCGGAATACAGAAGAAGCCTGATCTTTGTATAGAGTAGTCATATCCAGCTTTACAGAAGGCTGCTTCGCATCTGTATGCTCTTCGCAAACAAATGCCTCGCCATTGGCATACTGAATCTTATGGTCGATACTCAACGTATTATGCGAAAAGTTGTTATTACGGAAATACTTCCAACGTTGTCCGTCAGGACGTCCGTCCCAAAATCCCGGTAGGGCATAATCATCAGCTCCCAGATCCTCTGTCCAACAAACCCCATTGCTTTCAACAATGAATGTACCTCCATCCAAATGTTGATGCGCTTGACGAGGTTCTCCACCCTTGGCTATCAAAAATAGAGAACCTTTCTTATTTCTATTCCCATTGAAAACTATTATATCATTAATTGTGTTGTGGTATATTTCTAAAGCAGGTATTTTCTCCACTTTTTTAGGTGAAGCATTGTCAAACCAAGGAAGTGACAGAAAGAAAAGCTGATGTAGAAGTAAATTATCCTGCATGGTCAATTTTAACTTTTCCCGATACCATTCAGCCACTTCAGGTTGGTTATACATACGGCTGAATAAGAAAAATGCCGGAGAATTTTGAGCATCAGCCCCCGCATTACCGAAATTAAAAAGACGACCGGACGGAGTAAGTGTCCGTTTTTGATAAAGCGCCGTGCGCTCCAAGCCGGGTAGTTGTGCTATACCTCCCTTTCCATTGTCATTATCAGCCACCGCCTTTAGGTAGAGAGTTAAATAACTGGTAGTATATCCCCAATAAGCAGGGCCCTCATAGCATACGCCATCCGGAGCAAAATGTTTCAGGCAGTTGGGCATATACTTGGCAGCATTATCAAGAATGACAGCGGCCTCTTTCGGATAATCTTCTGCAATACCCAAAGCGGCCAGCACCATACCAGTGTTACATACCACGTTCCAATTGGTTTCTCGTTTCGCCCAACTTCCCAAGCTACCCTTTTCGTATTCACGCAACACACGAACAATGGCACGTTCGTACAAACATTTCTTTACCAAGTCTTTAGTCGAAGTAGGCAGCGCATCATACAACCAGTCATAAGCAATAGCTACGGCAGTTGCCATTTCCGCAGTATCCAAATAGTGAGGTGGATCCCAGTCGGGATAGTTACACACCCACAATAAAGCCTCGTTGGCGGCATCCAAGTATTTCCGCTCACCGTAGAGACGGTAAGCTAATGCAAGCGTACCCAAGCGGTTCACATAAGATCGGGATGTCCACAATATATTACCATATTTATCCTTTAAATAAGGTTTCTGCGGAGTAATCACCAATGTATCCGCTTTCGCTTTCAAGAACTCCGCCAACTCACCGGCAAGCTGATTGTTTTGTATCAACTGCTTCACAGCAGCTTCTTCTGCACCAGTGAACAGCAAGCGAGGGTGATTGGAAAGAAAGCGTTGCTGACCATACATATTGCAAACAAAAAGCAACATGAATACAACAACAGTGCATCTGCCCATATTTGCAATCGAATTAAAAAATAGATTTCTCATATTGAAAGAATTAAATGCAACTCCCGTGAATTGTTTTTATGTCATACAAAAACTAATCTGTCAATTTTGTCACATCCATACTCGGTTTCGGATAGTTTTTAGAAGCAATGTAGTGCTTTGTTTCCTCAATCATCTTGGGAGTGACCTCAAAATCATAGTTACCATAATCGCCTACGTGAAATTTTCCGGTCTGAAAGAACCCCCACGCATCGAAAAAGTCCGTAAGATCTGTTTTCAGGAAATCACAGCAAAGCTTAATATATTCATACATATTATGAATAGATGCATTACCTGCCCCTTTATGAGGTTGGTTACGTAAATGCTCCATCAGGTCGGCATAGAAATCCTTATAACCAATCTTATCGGCATAGATTTGAATTTGCCAGAAGGGTATCAACTTATGGAAAGGATCCTTCACACACATGATAAACTGCTTTTCTGGCGCATTAAGTACTTTACTAAAAGCAACCTCATAAATATGACGCTTACTCAAACGGCTGGAATCACCCAAACTCATAGTGCCATACACGGAGAAAAGATTATTGCTCACTTCTGTCATTCCTCCCCAAGTAAGCCAAGGACGCATCTGCATCACGTGTCCTATCTCATGATGAATACCCCAGTTAGTTGTCACTTCCGGACCTATCGCTGCCTTCATAGTGCCATCTGTACCCTCAAAAGCTACACCGTCACCATCGCGAAACATAAAATAGTTAAAGTTGACACGCGCCAGAATACGCTTCTTTGGTATACGATTATATTTCGTGGCACCCGAGAAATCGTATTGTACCTGCATTACCTTGTCATAATTCTCAGCCAGTTCCTTGCCTTTGCCATAAGCCAACTTTTTTAATTGCTCCACAGGGTATGCTAGTTGAATATATTTCCCCTTCACATCCATAACAGGGCTGACCGCATTATCTAATAGACGGTTCCAGTCTTCGTTACTCTGTACAGTAGCGTCAAAGTACCCATTTACCTTCCCAGTTACAAAGTGAATGGTAACTGCCGGTGCAGTGTCGGGGTCATCCGCGAAATAGTCTACATACACATTACCGGCTTTCTTCACATTGATTACGTTCACACCTTCGTGTAACAGTATCTCTTGTTTTTTCAGTCCCCAGCCTTCGGGGTCTTTTGTCGGTTGATAGCCTAGAGTAGGTTGACGCATCCAGTCTGGAATGAGCAGTCCTACGGTGCGTCCGTGAAGGTCACCCACCAATACTACATTTTCTCCAGCTTCCAAATAGACCCCGGTAATGTTTTCGTAACGACTGTATCCGTTGGTGAGTTTGAGTTGTTGCTCCAGTACCTTATTTGAGGGTATAGGCTTATAACTCTGTAACAAGTAGGCCGAGTTATAATCACCTCTCTGCATTTTCTCGGCCAATTGCTTCATTAGCTGGGATTCCATGCCTTTCAAATGTTTGTCTTTAAAGTTCTTAGACAGAGATGATGCTGTCCAATCAGTAAAGTTAGTAAGGTCCTTGTTTACTTGATAGGTGGAGTAAGAGGGTGTTTGCGCGTAGAGTACCCCCGCCAAACTACAAAAGGCAGCCACTGTCCACTTGCGAAGTTGTTTCATATTTATAACGTAATAAAGATTAATTTATATGCAAAGATAAATAAAAGACCGCCTATTCTAACAGGTTGTGCTAAAATAAGCAGCCTTCATTTCAAATAGCAACTCTATTTTATTTAATAGAAGCGGCTATACGACTGCCGTCATATTGTACGGCCATCAACTTATATCCATTTTCCCAAGCAGTATTCATCTTATAGGATTTCTTAGTACCTTCAAATACGCAAATAAGTTTATTGTCGGCATTGAGCACTTCGAAAGCTACTACATTTTGCCAGTTATTAACGGTAATAGTAGAAGTGGTGATTCCTTCATCGTTGGTTTCTTCTTGATGTGAAGCTATACCGGCTATAACATTCTTCTTATCCTTGAAGATATCTACGGTGTTATCTACAATATATTCTACAGCATCTGTACATTTAGGTAATCCCAAGGCAACGATACGATTTCTTACATTGGCTATCTCTGTTTCAGTGATGGTGAATTGTTTGTTGGTATAATCACCAATCATCATATCGATGGGTGATAAGAATCCCCACTTCTCAAAGAAACCAGTCAAGTCCATACCAGCCGATACGCAACTGTTATAAACAAATTCGAGTTGGCACAAACCATCGGTTGTCGGATTAGCTGTGGTACGTACTTTCTCATAGATGTCTGCATAGAAACCTCCGTGATCGGTCCGTTTCATCGGAGTGTTTCCTTTCACTTCGCCAAAGTAGAGTTCCAATTGCCAGAACGGAACTAATTTGTTGAATACATCGCTTTCGGCATTATGTGCCTTTTGACCTGCCATAATGCTATTGAAAGCCGACACATAACGATCCTGAACAGTCAAACGTGACGGCTCGTTGTAGACCTTAGTTTGTACATAAATGGCAGTAATGTTGTTTGTTACCTCTGTCATGCCATGCCATTTCAATCCCGGACGAGTTTGATGAATATGTCCCAATTCGTGTGCAGGTCCCCAACAATTGGCCGCCATTTGGGTCTCATCAGCCAGATAATTCAAACTACTTTCAATGTAGGCTGTATGATAATCGGTAGCATACATAAATGAGCCACTATTATAATGGACATGGAAATAACTACGATTATGAAACATACGATCATACTTTTCCAATCCCAAGAACTCTTGCTGACGATAAATCATATCATCATAAAGGTTAATCAGGTTATCTACATCCTTAGTATAATTCAAGAAACTGCGCGTAGTAAACGTAAGATGCACATATTTACCTATCACATCAAAGTGAGTATCTACACTATTATTGAGTAACTCTTTCCAACGTCCTTTCAGTTTTGGATTTTGACTATCGTAATATCCATTTACCTTACCCGATGCAAAATGCAGAGTGATTTCAGGGGCATTTTCATAATCATCTTTGTGATACATCACATACACAAGTCCTTTCTCTTTAATGCTAATAGTATTAACACCGTTTACAATGGTATATTCCGTTCCTCCAAATCCATCTTGTCCTGGTTTGTCGAGATTCTGTACACGGATATTCACTTTATCCAATCCATTCAAATCGGCCATTACTACCAAGTTCTCTCCGGCAGGAACAAAGATTCCTGTTGGATTATCAAGTAAACTATATTTAGCTGTTTTATTAACAGCAGCATCGATATCAGGATGCGGATAAGCCTTATAGTTGGCAATACGGAACTCACGTTGGTACTCATTATTATACATAAACCAAGCCAAAGTCTTGTAAAATGAACTCTTACAATTCAAAATATCCTCTTCGGTGACGGTAGGCTTCAAGTCAGTGCAAGCGATATCAGTAAACAGTTCATCATATTTGAAAGCATTGGGATCTTTTTGGAAGAACTGCATTTCTTGACACCGCAATGGTTTGCTCATATTATAGCAAGTACTGATAGTAAATTTTACCTTTGTCACATTGCTTTGGGAAGCATTGAAGTCTGCACGTGTAGAGTTGGCGTTATCAAATGTCCCTTCGTATACTTTCACATATTCTGCACTACGTGTTTTATTAACATCGGTCAACACTTCAATCTTCACATCTTTAAAACGATTAGCAGAATAGGTACAATGATAAATGATGTAGTCCAAATCTACCGGTTCATCAAAAGTATATTCAATATACTGAGGATATACCAATCCTATTGGAGCTTTCCAATTCGCTTGCCATTCGGTAGTCAAATCATTATCGAAAGTTGCATCATAATTTCCACCGGGCACACCACCATCACCTTCCGCACTGTTGGGAAACAGTTGAATATCGTTGCCCTCTTCAGGTGCAACAGGTTCGTAAACATCCAGTCCTTTTTGCACCACATTAATAACGGTTGGCTCCAAGTCGGACATTTCATCACTATCGGCAAACACAATTTCACCCATACGTTTTGCTCCCTTGTTACTCTCTATTTTAAAGAGGTATTGTTTGGTAACAGTTTCCTGCGGAGCACGGGTATCAGGTTGAGTCTCTTTTATTATCCAATCGGGGAGGGTAATAATATAGTCTACATTCGAAGTTACTTCCACCAATACTTTATCTCCGGCAGCATCGATATTCATGTTCTGAGGAGATACCAAAATAGCTTGTTGGTAACCTAACTGCGCTACACGTACAGTATCTGTTTGAGAAAATGCCTTTACATAGAATTCACCTCTACGCACATATTTGTCTTCACTCAAAATAACACTTACAATCAAATTGTCATCTTCATTACGAGTCACACTACACCAGCCTTGTAGTTCTTTGCTCAATTCTACAGTCCATTCTTCGTTACAACGAACCTCCAGTATCCGTTCTCCACTGTTTTGGTCAAAGTTCACATTGTAGCTGTCTAAGAGCAAAAACGGAGTGAGCGGTATATCAAAATTATAATCGTCACAGCCAGTTAATATAGTCATCCCAAAGAACACCATTATAACCCAACCAGCTATTTTTTTTAATAAATTACTCTTCATAGTATATTTTCTTTCTGTATTAGATACTTTATTTGCCTTCCCCCTCATCCCTAATAGACATGAGAGAGAAAGCTTTTTCTTTAATTATAGTAAGGGTTTTGCACAATATGCGGGCATTTGTTAATTTCCTGATAAGGAATTGGCATTAGATATTGTCCCTTATGGAAATTTCGCGGTAATGGAAGATCCATCGGAGTAAAATCTTCCACCTTAGTAGCATTAGTATTCAGTCCGCGATCGGGCATTCCACAATGTTGCTCTGCTATTTTCCAACGACGAATATCGAAGAATTTATGACCTTCTAAATATAACTCGTTCATACGTTCTGCACGTACAATCTCTCGCATCCCCTCTTGAGTGTTTTGGTAACCAGGATTAGTAGAATACTTATCCCAAGCCTCATCTACACTAGGAATACCGGCACGTTCGCGTACTTTATCCAAATATACTTTAGCTTCGGATAAACGATCCAACTCAACTAAAGCTTCAGCATAGTTTAAATAAAGCTCTGCAAGACGGAATAACGGAAATGGATATTCTATTACATTCCATTCAGCGGACGGTACAACACCCTTTTTATTTCCAAATCCAGAAATAGAATACTCCTGATCGGTACGATTACCACGACCATGAGGATCATCTCTCAACAAATGGATTCTGATAGCACGCTTAGCCGGATCAGCACTAATTTCTTCATTGTTATATTTACCAAATTCAAAATATCCATTATGATAGGTAGTCCACGCATAAAATCGGGGCTCACGATCGGTGCAAAGACGCATTACCTTATCACTACTAGGAGTAAAATTAGCATATTTCACAAGATCCTCATAATTGTTTCCATCACAATTTTCCGGAGCACTAATATATTCATAACGTTCGTCATAGTCGAACGTTTTATCCTTATTTATTGGAAGCCCGTTTTTAGTGTAAAATGCTTCAATGGTTTGCAAAGTAGGACAGTTAGTCATACTGATACCAGCAAACTTACCACCGAGCGTCTGACGAGGCGGACAGCGACGCTGTATTCCATAATAGTCATCATTACGTGTGTCAGCCCAAATAATTTCCGGATTATTCCCTGTCTGATTGTCGATATTGGTATATCTCAATCTTCGTTGTGCTTTATTGGGAAGTCCCGGTTTAGCATCACTTGGTTCACCGGCATCCGCATCGTGATAGAGATGGAATTTAGCTTTTTCCACTTCATCAATTGCATACTTTGTTTGGGTAGCACTTATTTCCCATTTTGCTTGACTTTTCTCTTGAGCTATTAACTGACGTCCATCTAACGGACTACGGAAATCGGCATACATTTCTGTGTTTCCATTATAGAGCGGTGAAGCAGCATAGAGGTAAACTCTGGATTTCAATGCTAATGCTGCAAGACGTGTGGCACGACCATAATCTTTTCCACTCCATGTAGTAGGTAGTCCGCCTTCAGACATTGCTTCATCCAATTTTTCGTTAATAAAGGCCACTACTTCGTCTATACTACTACGTTCGGGAAAACCACTAATGGGTGTTTCTAAATCTATAACACTGCGAATAATCATGGTCGGACCATACGAACGCATAGACAAGAAATGATAATAAGCTATCAAAAAATTAGACTCTGCCAAATATTGTTTTTTCATTTCGTCTGTTACATATTCGTTGGACACTTGTTTCAAGCTTTCTTGGAACATGTAGCATTGATGAATACCATTCCAAATAGTAGACCATGTATTACTAGTAAATCCCAAACTGACAGGACTATAATAACCGTATTTGAAAGTGGTAAACAATTCTTTGGTAACAGCTGTGAGTTCTTCCGCAAGCCAATAACTGTTACCGAAAGTTCTGTTAGCCGGTAAATAGCCATAACAAGAATAGAGATATCCTCTTACCGCACCTTCCGTCTTCCAAGTATCCGATTCTTGTGCACGTTCATCGGGGACAATGTCTAGATAATCGCAAGAACTAAGTTGCCCCATCATTCCCAATACGATTAAAAATTTTGCTATCTTTTTCATATAGAATTCTTATTTATTATTAAAGGTTACTTGAATACCAAAATTGATGATACGTTGAGTGGGGTACTTCATACCACTACCGCTCCCCATTTCAGGATCCCAATAATCGAAAGGGGAAAATGTCAACAGATTCTGTCCGCTTAAGTAGAAGCGCCAGCCTTTGAAAGTATAACCCACTTCGGCATTTTTCAGTTTCAAAAACGAACCATTACGTAACCAATAGGTTGAGTTTTGTGTATTATTGCCATTGTTTTCCAATGTCAAACGCGGATATTTGGCATCAATATTTTGGTTTTCAGTAGTCCAGTGGTCATCGGCTATGTATTTAAACAAGCCGCGGATACGTGCCTCACCAAAAGGATGGATACCACTCATCAAAATTGAAGTCTTAGCTACTCCTTGAAAGAAGAAAGAGAAATCCCATTTCTTGAATTTGATAGAAGGACCAAAACCATATACTATTTCCGGGTCTTGCGGATTGCCCACATAACGTCGGTCATTGCCATCAATCACATTATCATATTCACCACGGTAGTTAGGAAGATTATGATACCAAATATCCCCAGGTTGTGGAGTGTATCCCAAAGCTTTTTGATCGGGGTTATTATGGATGGTCTTTTCATCGGGGAATAATCCGTTGTCAATATAGAGCAAATATTGCCCTAATGAATGCCCTACCGATGACAAGTTAGGATATTCTTGGAAAGGAGGCTCATCTCGTTCCAAAATGGTATTGTGCGCATAGGTGAATGTTCCCTTGAAAGAGAGAAAAAGATCTTTGTTCACCTGTTTGTTATAATCTATCGACAAATCCATACCTATATTTTTCATCTTACCTAAGTTAGCATATACCGTTGCTCCGCTCAAACCCAAGAAATCGGGGATTGTACTACCTCGACTTAAGAAGATGTCTCTACGAGTCTCTTTGAATGCTTCGACTGTCAGATTAAAACTATTATAAAGTTGAAGATCGATACCTACATTTATCTTTTCTCCTATTTCCCATCCCAAATTTGGATTAAAGAAACGAGACCATTTAGGTCCCTTGTAAGTTACCCTGTTTCCACCGACACCTGTAGTGTATCCAGGACTACCACCCAAATCAATATCTTCAAGATAAGTAAATCGTCCGGCTCCGGTATTATCATTACCTACCAATCCCCACGATCCACGCAGTTTTAAGTTGGAAATCACAGGACGAATATTATCCCAAAATTTCTCATTTGATATGTTGTATCCTACAGCGATAGATGGGAAGAAACCATAGCGGTTACCTGATGCAAAGTTTTCCGAACCATTGTAACCAAAGTTAGCTTCAGCCATATAGCGACCATCGTAAGCATACGACACACGTCCGGCAATACCCTGTTTGCGCTCAGGCAGTGAGGAAAAAAGGTCAGTCACATTATTTGTATTGTACTGCTGACGATTAAACAAAAACATGGCATTCACATCGTGTACACCGCCAAAGGTATGTTTATAGTCTAAAGTAGCTTGCAGATAGAGTTTACGGTTACCGCTATGCGAGCCCGAGGTTTTAATAGCAGTACCACGTTCATTGCCCGTTCTACGAAGAGTATATTCACCGGTTTCGTCATTTTGAGAAGCGACCTCAAAAGCATTATAGTCACTCACACGAGTGGCATTACTGCTTGAATTGTTTTTGTAAGAGAATAATCCATTGAATGTCAATCCTTTTATAAACATACCCAAATCCTGCTGCAACTTAAAATTGGCAGTAATAATACTGGTATGGTTTGTTTTGTATCCGGTCACGTAGTCAGCTACAGGATTCATATATCCACCGGTAGCAAATGGGCCCCCACTTTTATCCCCCCACATAATATCTTCGGTATCATATCCATAACCAGCAGGAAAAGAAACAGGATAGTCTACAGGATTGTGTTCCATAGTAGATGCAAATAAAGAACTTGTACTAGCATTCGGTCCTTTCCAATCTTTAATAGAGGCATTCAAACCCAATGACAGTTTAGTAGTAGGAGTCGCTTGTACATTCAAGTTATTAATAAAATCGTAGTTGGTTACATTGATGTTATTATTATAGCTGAAACCATATTTCTCGCTCAACGAGTTCAAGTTACCATCGCTGTGTTTCACACCCACACTCATAAAGTAGTCCATTTTTTTGTTACCTCCACGAATATTGAAGTTGGCACGCTGGGCAAAAGCATTTTTTTTGAACATCTCATCATACCAATCTACATTAGGATAAAGATAGGGATTGAGTCCGGCACGTGTTCCTTCTATCTTTTCCCTACTATAGGGAGTAGCAGCCGAAGTGGGGCGAGCGGCTCCTTCATTATAAGCTTCCATATAGGTTACACCATCAGCCATTTCAGGAACTTTGGTTAGCGAGGTCAAGGCTCCCTCTAAGCGAAAGTTAATAATAGGCTTGTCGAGATCTTTACCACTTTTGGTAGTAATAATCATTACACCATTGGCGCCGCGTGTACCATATAGCGCAGTAGCAGTAGCATCTTTCAAGATAGAGAAACTCTCGATAGCTTCAGCATCGAGTGAATTCAATTCAGTACTGCTGATTTCCACACCATCCAAAATAATAAGTGCACCAGTTGCGCCACTAAAGGTAGATTTACCGCGAATCCAGAAACTGGCCCCATCGGCACCCGGTTCACCACTACGTTGTACAGCAATGACACCCGAAAGACGTCCGGCAAATGAAGTAGACAAACTAGAAGAAGGTACCTTTAATTCAGCAGGTCTCACCTGCGTCACAGCACCAACCAAACTTTCTTTCTTTTGTCCTACGCCAAAAGCAGTCACAACCACTTCATCCAATGATTCAGTAGCTTCACTCAACTCAACTGTATAAGTCTTCAAATGACTTATACTGATTTCTTTGCTCTCATACCCCAAATAAGAAATGATAAGCACATCTCCTTTTGATGCTTTCAAAATAAATTCACCATCAAGATTAGTAGTAGTACCAACAGTAGTTCCCTTTACTTTGACAGCTGCACCAATAACTGGTTCACTCGTTTTTCCATCCAAAACAACACCTCGGATTTCGCCCGTTTTTTGTTGTGCTCCCATAGAATTAACTGAAATCACCTCATTTCCATTTACTCCATTTGCGAATGAAGAATTCGAAATGAAACAAAGACCTAAAGTCAACAAAGGAAGCGCACTAAGAATTATGCCACTTTTCTTTTTCATAATAATAAAGAGTTTTTTGTTTTCATAATAAAAGTTTTATTTTAGATAAAGGGTTAATTATTTACCGGCACAAAAGTGAATAATTCCATTCAAATAAAGAGGATATTTCATCTATTTCAGGTACTGAATTTGTCTTCTCCATGAAAAAAATCTATTTTAACACAACAGAGAGAGGATTAACGATTTCTTTCCTAAAAAAGCTTCTTACCGGACAAAACGTTAAAAACAAAAGTGAAAACACAAACTCCCCTTCGAATGGACGGAATATCCCCCTACCTATTTTATATAGGAATAACTTTGCAGCATAAAAACATCTAACATATAATATCTAATAACATGATTAAATTTATAAAGAAGAATCCGGCAATCCCCCAAAGATGGATTGTACTTACTGCATTGGCATATTCACTAACTGCCGCACAAGCTCAAACGCCCCAAGCAGAAAAAGCATTTATCAAAGAGAATATGGAATTCGCCACCAAACAATATAGTTTGATGATGCAAACCCCTGCACAAGGAAAAAATGGAAAAGCTATCATGCCACACAGTATGCGCAAAGACGGTACTCCCAGCAAAGGAAGTATTTACCTTTGGACAGCAGGCTTTTTCCCTGGTACATTATGGTATCTATCAAACTACACAGGCGACAAAGCTTTGCAAGACTCTGCCTTAGTTTATACACATCAAATGGAACCCGCAAAGACCTTCACAGACAATCATGATATTGGATTCATGATGTATTGCAGCTATGGTAATGCCAATCGCTTCGCACCAAAAGACGAATATGAGGACATATTAGTAGAATCGGCACGTTCACTCTGTACACGTTTCCGCCCTCAAGCAAAAGTCATTCAATCATGGAATGGATTTCGCAGTTGGCACGGTGACAAAGTATATGATTTTCCTGTTATCATCGACAATATGATGAATCTAGAACTATTATTCCATGCCTCCAAAGTGACGGGTGATGAAAGTTTTCGTAAAGTGGCTATTTCACATGCAGAACAAGTAATGCACCATCAAGTACGTAAGGACTACAGTTGCTTCCACATCATATATTATGATAAAAAAACAGGCAAGCCCATCAAAGGAGAGACTTCTCAGGGATATTCAGATAATTCAGCCTGGTCACGTGGACAAGCTTGGGGAATCTATGGATTTACCATGTGTTACCGTGAGACGAAAGACAAACGCTTCTTGAAAACTGCAGAAAAGATGGCAGACTTCTACCTTGATCATCCCAACCTTCCTTCCGACAAGGTTGCCTGGTGGGACTTTAACGCCTTTCAAGAAGGTTACACACCCGGTATCCGTTCCAACGCCTGTAAAATGGTAAATAACTACCGCGACGCTTCCGCCGCAGCCTGCGTAGCTTCGGCATTACTGGAACTGAGTACTTATAGCAAAGGTAGCAAAAGCAAGAAATATCTGGAAAGTGCCAAACAGATTCTACATGCACTAGGTAGTACCAACTACCGCGCCGAGCTAGGTAAGAATGCAAACTTTATACTGATGCATAGTGTAGGTGCCGTACCTCACAATTCAGAAATAGATGTGCCGCTAACGTATGCCGACTACTATTTCATCGAAGCTTTACATCGTTATAACCGAATGCTGGACGGAAAAAGTCCACTATAAATAAAAGGAAAAAACATGAAAAGAAAGAATTATCTAATCTGTTTACTAACGGCTATAATACTACTGCCAATAGGAGTACAAGCCAAAGACAAGAAAAAAGGAAAGAAGAATATTCCCATGACGGAAATTCAAACCACTGGCACCCAAGATCGCGCCATATGGGTAAAGCTACTTTGGAAAATATCATATCCTGTCATCCATAACCTCGCAGAAGGAACACTACACCAGAATATGCCCATTGAGACCCGTAACGGTGAAACAGCAGGCTACAAAGACATGACACATCTGGAAGCTGTAGGCCGCACACTCGCCGGGGTTGCCCCTTGGCTAGCACTCCCCGATGATGATACAGAAGAAGGCAAACTACGCAAGCAGATGCGTGAAGAAGTACTGAAAGGATTAAAAAATGCAGTAGATCCTGCATCACCCGACTTACTGAACTTCACCAAACACGCTCAACCTATCGTAGATGCCGCCTATCTGGTACATGCCTTCCTCCGTGCCCCCAAAGCTTTATGGGAACCATTGGATGAAGTTACAAAAGAACGCTATATTAAATCCTTCCAATCCTTACGTGATCGTACTGGTGCTTACAACAACTGGTTACTCTTCACCGGACTAACAGAATCATTTCTGTTGGGAAAAGGTGTACAATACGACCAGTTCCGTATTCGTGTAAGTAAAAATAAGGTAAAAGAATGGTATGTAGGCGATGGCTGGTATAGTGATGGTCCATCATTCAGTATGGATAATTATAACGCCTACGTGATGCATTCTATGATGGTAGCTATGCTGGAAAATCTTTTACCTAAACGTTGGGCAAGTCAGAAGGAGCTAGACGAAGCTATGAACCGCATGATACGCCACTCTGAATTTTGTGAACGTATGATAGCTCCCGATGGCACATATCCCGCTTTCGGACGTTCGGTTACTTATCGTACCGCTGCATTCCAATCGTTAGCAGACGTAGCTCTACGCAAAAAATTGCCCTCACACGTTTCTCCCGCCCAAGTACGTTGCGCCCTGACTGCCGTACACCGAAATATGTATGAGGGAAATCAGAACTTCGATAAGGATGGTTGGTTAGTGCTCGGCTTCAACGGTCATCAGCCAGAATGTGCTGATGGTTATACCTCCACTGGCAGCCTTTATATGGCAACCTTAAGTTTTCTACCTCTCGGTCTTCCCGCTGATGATCCGTTTTGGACAGATGCATACGCAGATTGGACTAGCAAAAAAGCTTGGAAAGGAGGACATCTACACAAAGATTACAAAGTGGAATACTAAAACAGGGTTATCAAATGGTCCAGAAACCAACCTTTATAACTTAGCAAGGCATGAAAATTTGTATATAAACAATAAAAATGTTGTGATTAAATAACCAATTACCATCCTCCTGTATTATCCTCTAGTATAACGGTATAGAGTTAATACAAGGGGATGGATCCAAATGGTTTAATCCGTATACCACTATCTTTTACTGCATAGCAATCTCACAATACTACCTGTAAATCAGCGTTGACAAATATTCCTCAGCAAACATCTCATTGGCGACTTCCAACAAAGTCTCTGCAGTCAAAGCCTCTATACGTTTAAAGACAAGCTCGGATGATTCATACTTATGGTAATGCAGGAAAGTTTTCGCCATGCCCAACGCATTATTCTCAAAATTATCGGAGGCCACCCCGATTTGTCCGATCAACTGCTTCTTGGCTGCCGCCAACTGAGAAGAAGTCATTTTCACATCCCGCATTCGTTTCAGTTCCTTATAGGTCAATTTCAAACAAGTATCCATATCTTCAATATCCGTCCCGAAGTAGATGCAGAAAGCACCTGTATCGGTATAAGAAGTCAGATTGGATTCGACATTATAAACCAATCCCCTGCGTTCACGAAGAGAAACATTCAGTTTGCTGTTCATTCCAGGACCGCCGAGGATATTATTCAGCAGATAGAGTGCGGTACGTTTGTCGTCGTATGCATTATATCCACGGCTACCAATCATTACATGTGCCTGATGTGTGTCTTTAGTTACCGTTAAATGTTCAGGAATATAAAGAGGCGGAGGCGTACGGCGGTTCTCAATTTCCACAGCAGGAATATCCGACATATATTTTTCTGCCAGACGGATAATTTTCTTGAAATCATATTGTCCTTGAACGAAAAATACCATATTCCCCGGCTGATAGAACCGACGGGTAAAGGACAGGACATCCTCCGTGCGAAAACTCCTCAGAAGTTCCGGTTTCCCCAGAATGTTTCTTCCCAGCGGATGATTACGGAATATCATATCTTCAAAATCATCGAAGATCAATTCGGAAGGATTGTCTTCATAGGATTGGATTTCGTCAATAATCACTTCTGTTTCCTTTTCAATCTCATGTTGCGGAAAAGTAGAATGGAATACAATATCCCCCAGTAGCTCAAGCGCACGTTCCAGATGTTCTGTCAGGAAGGCGGAATAGACAACCGTTTCTTCTTTATTCGTATAAGCATTGAGGTCACCGCCTACATTCTCCATTCGGTTGAGAATATGCCAAGCTTTCCGTTTCACCGTTCCCTTAAAAATAAGATGTTCTACAAAATGAGCCATTCCCTGTTCATTTGCCGCTTCATCACGGGTGCCGGCATCAATCGCAAAACCACAATAAGCTACTTTTGAAAGCGTCGGTTCATGGATAATACGCAGGCCATTAGGTAATGTATATTCGTTGCAATGCATTGTTTTCTACTTCCTTATTGAATTAATGCCACAAAAATACAATAAAACTTATTGCTGTTTATAGAAAATTGCAGATATTTGTGGACTATAACAGTTACAACGTATATGGAAAAGATAGGAATTTTCTGTTCTGCCTCTGAAAACATTGACAAAATGTACTTCGAAAGTGCTCGCCGAATAGGCGAATGGATAGGACAGACAGGCAAAACGTTGATTTACGGAGGAGCCAACCTCGGACTTATGGAATGCGTAGCACGCACCGTAAAAGAAAACGGGGGTAAGGTCATTGGAGTAGTCCCGACCAAACTGGAAGAAAATGGTAGAGTAAGCTCTCTACTGGACGAGGTGATTCATACCCGCAACCTGAGCGACCGCAAAGATATAATGACGGAAAAGTCGGATGTATTGGTGGCACTGCCTGGAGGCGTAGGCACACTCGACGAAGTTTTCCACGTTATAGCTGCCGCTTCTATTGGCTACCACCACAAGAAAGTTATCTTCTATAACGAATATGGTCTCTACAACGAGCTGCTGAAAGCACTCAAAACCTTGGAAGAAAAAGGCTTTGCCCGCCAACCTTTCTCAACCTATTACGAAATAGCAAACACTCCGGATGAACTAAAAGAAAAAATAAACTGATCATATGATAGACTCCATTAAACAACTTTTGCAACAGGAAGCACAAGCTGTGCTCAATATCCCTGTAACAGACGCTTATGAGAAAGCAGTACAACTTATTGTTGAACAGATACATCAGAAGAAGGGAAAACTAGTAACTTCCGGTATGGGGAAAGCCGGACAAATTGCGATGAACATTGCTACCACTTTCTGTTCTACGGGTATTCCCTCTGTATTTCTGCACCCTAGCGAAGCACAACATGGTGACTTGGGTATCCTGCAGAAAAATGATTTGCTCCTGCTTATCTCCAACTCCGGCAAGACGCGTGAAATCGTCGAACTTACCCAACTTGCTCACAATCTGGACCCGGAACTGAAGTTTATCGTTATCACGGGAAATCCAGATAGTCCGTTGGCGCACGAATCGGATGTTTGCCTGAGTACCGGTAAACCTGCCGAAGTTTGTACGCTGGGTATGACTCCTACTACTTCGACTACTGCCATGACTGTTATCGGTGATATTCTGGTAGTACAGACCATGAAGGAAACCGGATTCACCATTGCCGAATATTCGAAACGCCACCACGGAGGTTATCTGGGAGAAAAATCAAGATCACTATGCGAAAAGTAATCGGTATCGGAGAAACAATCCTCGACATCATCTTTCGAGGCGACCAGCCTTCCGCAGCCGTACCGGGAGGCTCTGTATTCAACGGCATCGTATCCTTAGGCCGGATGGGAGCAAACGTCGGTTTCATCAGCGAAACCGGTAACGACCGCGTGGGAAACATTATCCTGCAATTCATGCGTGACAACAATATCCCGACCGACCATGTGAATGTATTCCCTGACGGGAAATCACCGGTATCTCTGGCTTTTCTCAATGAGCAAAGTGATGCCGAATATATCTTCTACAAGGATTACCCCAAACAACGTCTCGATGTCCTGTTCCCAAAACTGGAAGAAGACGACATTGTCATGATAGGCTCCTACTACGCCTTGAATCCGGTATTGCGGGAAAAGATTCTCGAACTGCTCGACCAGGCGCGCGAGAAAAAAGCTATTATCTACTATGACCCCAACTTCCGTTCTTCACACAAAAACGAAGCGATGAAACTCGCTCCCACCATTATCGAGAATTTGGAATATGCGGATATTGTACGAGGCTCATTGGAGGACTTTTTCTATATGTACGGCATGCAGGACGCGGACAAGATATACAAGGATAAAATCAAATTTTACTGTCCTCGGTTTATCTGTACTGCGGGAGGAGAAAAAGTATCACTCCGTACAAATTTAGTTAATAAAGATTATCCGATAGAACCATTGGAAGCTGTCAGTACCATTGGAGCAGGTGACAACTTCAATGCCGGGCTGATCTACGGATTACTTAAATACGACGTCAGATATCGTGATTTGAACAACCTGAACGAAGCAACCTGGGATAAGGTTATCCAGTGCGGAAAAGACTTTGCCGCAGAAGTCTGCCGGAGTTTCAGCAACTCCGTATCCGTAGAATTTGCGGAAAGCTATAAATAATACCCGCGAAATAGAATAGCGGTACAATATTTTATTAACTGATAAATGATAGTTGATTCAACTATATTGACTATCTTTGCACCCGAAATAAAAGATATACAGAGATTTAATGAAGACATTTGAAGAGCTTGGCGTTTCTCCGGAGATACGTAGAGCAATTGAAGAAATGGGATACGAGAATCCCATGCCGGTACAAGAGGAAGTGATTCCGTACCTTTTAGGAGAAAATAATGATGTAGTAGCTCTTGCACAGACAGGAACAGGTAAAACAGCCGCATTCGGCCTGCCCTTGCTCCAACAGATTGACGTAAAGAACAGAATTCCACAATCGCTTATCCTCTGCCCTACTCGTGAGCTTTGTCTCCAGATAGCAGGAGATTTGAACGATTATTCCAAATACATTGACGGGCTGAAAGTACTCCCGGTATACGGTGGTTCTTCTATTGACAGTCAGATACGCAGCCTGAAACGCGGTGTACATATCATCGTGGCCACTCCCGGACGTTTATTGGACTTAATGGAGCGCAAGACCGTATCCTTGTCCACTATTCGCAACGTGGTAATGGACGAAGCGGACGAAATGCTGAATATGGGATTTACGGATAGTATCAATGCTATTCTTGCCGATGTTCCCCAAGAACGTAATACGTTGCTTTTCTCTGCAACAATGAGCCCGGAAATTGCGCGTATCTCAAAGAACTATCTGCGCAACGCTAAAGAAATCACTATCGGCCGCAAGAATGAAAGTACCAGCAACGTAAAGCACGTTGCCTATACCGTTCATGCTAAAGATAAGTATGAAGCACTGAAGCGTATCGTAGACTATTATCCGCAAATTTACGGTATCATTTTCTGCCGCACACGTAAGGAAACACAGGAAATTGCAGATAAACTGATGCAGGAAGGTTATAATGCCGACTCATTGCACGGTGAATTGTCACAGGCACAACGTGACGCCGTGATGCAGAAATTCCGTATCCGTAACCTGCAACTGCTCGTTGCTACGGACGTAGCTGCCCGCGGGCTGGACGTGGACGACCTGACACACGTCATCAATTACGGATTGCCGGATGATACGGAAAGCTATACTCACCGTAGCGGACGTACAGGACGTGCCGGCAAGACAGGTACTTCTATCGCCATTATCAACCTGCGTGAGAAAGGGAAAATGCGTGAGATTGAACGTATTATCGGCAAGAAGTTTATTCCCGGAGAAATGCCGACGGCAGCAGGAATTTGCCAGAAACAGTTACTTAAAGTAATTGACGACCTCGAGAAAGTAAAAGTAAACGAGGAGGAGATTTCTGAATTCATGCCCGATATTTACCGTAAGCTAGAATGGTTAAGTAAGGAAGACTTGATTAAACGAATGGTTTCTCACGAATTTAACCGCTTTGCCGAATATTACCGCAACCGCGCAGAGATAGAAGTACCGACCGATAGCCGTGGCGAACGTACCGGAAGAGGTGACCGAAAAGAAGGTGGTTTCGAAAAAAGAAGCCGGAAAGCTGCTCCGGGCTTCAACCGTTTATTCATTAACTTGGGCAAAACGGACAGTTTCTTCCCCAGTGACCTCATCGGCTTGCTGAATAGCAATACACGTGGACGCATTGAATTAGGACGTATCGACTTAATGCAGAACTTCTCTTTCTTTGAAGTTCCCGAAAAAGAGGCTATCAATGTCGTAAAAGCTCTAAGCCGTGCGAAATGGAACGGACGGAAAGTCGTAGTAGAAGTATCTAGTGAAGAAGGCGGAAAAGGACATGAAAACGGTTCAAGTGAACGCAAAGGCGGAAAACGATTCGGCAAAGGAGAAGATCGTACTCCACGCTACGACAATAAAGATAGAAAAACAAAAGATGCTTCTACCAAAGGTCCAAAATCCGGCAAAAAAGAAAAACCGAGTCGTGCAGAACGAGGCTATTCGGATGCTCGCGGTCCAAAAAAGAAAGACGACTGGCAGGAATTCTTTAAAGACAAAGAACCAGACTTCAGTGAAGAAGGGTGGGCACGCAGAAAACCAAAGAAATAAAAACTTTCAAAGCAAAAACCATAGAATTCCCCTTTTGAGGGAATGGTTACTTCTTTAAAAAAGTTGTACCAAAAACGTTTACATAACCTTTTATAAGGTGAGTTCAATATAAACTTAATGATTATATGCTTCCCTTCCTTTGGAAAGGAAGGAGAAGCATGAGAATGAAGTTATATCAAACTCACCTTATTTTTAATTCTTTTATCAGATTTCCCGCTTTCCCGTATTTCTCGATAATAAAGAGCATATAACGCACATCCACACCGATACATCGTTGTAAATCGGGTTCAAATACAATATCACTGCTCATGGCTTCCCAATTGCCGTCAAACGCCAGACCGAGCAACTCTCCCTTACCGTTGAACATGGCACTGCCGGAGTTTCCTCCTGTTATATCATTGTTGGAGATAAAGCAGACATTCATATCTCCCTGTTCGTTGGCATACCTGCCGAAGTCGCGGGAAGATAATAAAGACAAGAGTTCCGGCTGCACGGCAAAGTCAATGTCTCCGGCATGCTCTTTTACCTTCTCAAAGATACCTTTCACTGTTGTATAATAGCCGTAAGTAGCCCCGTCGAAAGGAGAATAACCACTGACCGTCCCGAAACTAAGCCGCATGGTCGAATTGGCGTCGGGATAGAAATTACGGTCGGCATACATACGGCGCATGGCATCATTGAATAAGCGCTCTCCCTGTTCGATCTGCTCGGAAGCTTCGGAAATACCCTGGTTCATCTCATAATATTTCACAATCAGGTCAAGACTCAAAGATACGGCAGGGTCTTCAATCAGATTATACGTCGTATCCCGTTCCAGGAAGCGTTTCAAACCTTTAGGCGAGGTTATATTGGATGTTGCATACAAGGAGTCTACATAGGCTTGGATATTCCCGTTATAGAGCGTGTCGATCTTATCGTACATAGCGGGAAGATACTTCTTGTCCACTTTCGTTTGATACTCTTTCAGCATGGCGGCAAAGACTTCCTTGTCAATGGCAGTATCCAGGTTGTCATACTTTTCCAACAGCTTCTTCATACGGCTTACCACTTGCTTTTCTTCCGCCTCAAAGTCGAAGTTCAGAATTTCAAGCGCAAGCTGAACCAATTCAGGACCATTGATAAATGCTTCACCGAAATAAGCCAAGGCACGGTTTATCTCACGACGATTGCCATAATTCAGCTCCAGGGAAGAGAATAAACGAATAAGTTTCTCCCTTTCTTCGGGATGCGCCTGAATCCATTCGCGCAGTGCAGCCTCGGCAGCACGTTTCTTTTCCAGCACTTTCAGGTGTTGGATCGCTTTATTGGTTCCGATACTATTCTTCCAGTAATTAGAGCTTTCATCGTACTTTGAGGCATACTTGATACGGATGTCCGGACGACGGTCCATTTCCCGCTTCCAGATAGCCTGTTTCACTCCACGCACGTCAATCATAGCCTGATTGATGCCGTTCATCATCTCCTCGATGCCATACGAAGAGAGATAACGCTCCGTACTCCCCGGATAACCGAGCGTCATACAGAAAGAGCCTTCCTTATATCCTTCCAAAGAGACAGGAGCTACATATTCGGGATGATAGGGCACATTGTCCGGAGAATAATCCGCCGGACCGTTCTGAGTGTTCGCATAGATACGGAATACGCTGAAATCGCCCGTATGACGCGGCCACATCCAGTTGTCCGTATCCCACCCGAACTTACCGACAGAGGAAGGGGGAGCAAATACCAGGCGGACATCATTATAATCACGGTAAACAGACAGCCAGAACTCATTTCCCGCATAGTAGGCGTCAACAATACCCGTCAACGTGGAGTCCTTTTCCGATACTTCCATCCCGATTACATTCATCACAGAATCGACTGCCACCCGCCGCTCGGATTCCGTCTTGGCGTGTTTGGCGGCAGACAATACCCGCTTGGTCACATTTTCCGTACGAAGCAGGAAACGGACATATAACTCGGGATTCGGCAGTTCTTCTTCGAGGCTACGGGCCACAAAACCGTCTTTCAGATAATCATGTTCTACCGAAGAATGTTGCTGGATACTACTGAAACCGCAATGATGATTGGTGAACACCAACCCGTCTTCCGATACGACTACTCCCGAACAAAAGCCGCCGAAACTGACAACGGCATCCGCCAGACACGGCTTCTTCGGATTATATAATTTATTTACAGGCATCTGCAAACCAAGTTCTCTCATTACCCGGTCTGTTTGCTTATTCTTCTTAAGATTTCCCAATAGCCACATTCCCTCATCGGCAAAAGCATTCGACAAGCAAAGAGCAAGGACAATAACTGCGGTCAGTCTGAATTTCATGCTATTATTTTTAGATTCTTTATTCGGTAATCAACCTCAACTTTTTCGCCCCTACCCGGGCTTTCAGCCACTCGCTGATTTTCTCTTTCTCCGTATTCGTCGGATGTTTGGCAAACTTCATGACAGCCAGCGTCACCGTATCCGTTTTCATCGAATCTACCCGTACTTCGAGCGAGTGAGCAATGGAAAGCGTAGTGATAGAAGGATAAAGCACCTTCAGTTCCGGCACCAGTGTACGACTCATTTCATCATACGATTTATATTGTTGGAGAGTTGTCTCCAGTTGAGTTATTTTGACTTTCTGTTCCTGAAGCCGTTGTTCGCTGTTCTTGTAGAAGTCTTCCATTACCATGGCACGGATAGAAGACACATCCACCGCTTCGTTGTTCATACCCTGCAATACTATCAGCTTGGTATCTTCAAGTTTATACTCTTTCAGTTTACTGCGGGCTATGGAGATCGAAGCGTCCGGCACTTCCGAGCCGATCAGGACAACACGGACTTCCTTATGTTCATAGCTGACCTTTTTATCAAGCACTTGCGTATTCTCGAATCCCAACTGTTCGTTGATAAACCGGTTGGCCGCCGCTTCATAGAAAGTACTTTTGATAATGCCGAATGTCAGATAAACAGCCGGGCACATCGTCAGAATCACAATCAGGATGATATATTTACGCACCGTCTTTTCACGGTTTTTATCAACGAACTCTTTCCGCTGGAAATGCATCACACGCACACCGATAAAAGTTGCGAGGCTAATGAATACGGAATTTATGAAGTAGAGGTAAAAGGCTCCCAGAAAATAGATCAGATTACCGGAAGCCAGCCCGTAACCTGCCGTACAAAGCGGCGGCATCAATGCCGTAGCGATAGCGACACCCGGAATCACGTTCCCTTTTTCTTTCGTAGAAAGAGCCACCACACCTGCCAGACCACCGAAAAGTGCGATGAATACGTCATAAATTGTCGGCGATGTGCGGGCCAGCAACTCTGACTGCGAACCGGCAATAGGCGCCAGAAGGAAGAAGATTGTCGCCGTCGTCACACTGAAAGCGGTCGTAATAAGAAAACTCTTTAAAGAACGTTTCATCAGTTCGAAGTCGTTCAAGCCGACAGAAAGCCCTACTCCCATGATAGGCCCCATCAACGGAGAAATCAACATGGCACCGATGATCACGGCGGTAGAGTTCACATTCAAGCCAAGTGACGCCATGAAAATGGCAAAGATAAGAATCCACAGGTTCGCCCCCTTGAACTCCACACCTTTACGGATAGAATCAACTGTTGCCAGTTCATTATCCTTATCCTTTCTCAAATCCAGATATTCGCCTAAAAAGGACTTTATGGCGAATTTATTACGTTCATCTGTCTTCATAAGTTATTTCTTCTTTATAAATCGATTAATAACAGGTAGCTGACTTAACGGCAAATCTTTCTTGACGATGTATGCTACAAACAACAATAAAAGCACAGTACGGAAAGCCAGACGGAGCACAAGATCAGAAATCGGCACTTGTTCGCCAATCACATACAGTACCGCAGCAAGCAGGATATAAAGTCCCAGACTTTTCAAGTCATACTGAATCGGATACTTCTTCTGTCCCATCCAATAGGACAACAGCATAATCACCCCATATCCGGCAACAGAAGCCCACGCAGAAGCAATATAACCATACACAGGCACAAACACAATGTTCATCACCACAATAATGGCACATCCTATCAGTGAGAAATAAGCCCCCCAACGTGTTTCATCCGTCAGTTTATACCAAAAGGAAAGATTGAAATAGATTCCCTTACATATTTCTGCAAGCATCACAACAGCCACTACCCCCAGCCCTTCCCAATATCCTCTTGCCACCAGATAGCGCAACAAATCCAAATAGAACATCACGGCAAGGAAAGCCAACAATGAGAAGATGAGGAAATATTTCATTGCAGCCGCATACATTTTACGATTGTCCCCTTCTCTGTTTTTTCCAAAAACAAAGGGTTCGTATGCATAACGGAAAGCCTGCGTAAACATAGCCATTACCATAGCAATCTTACTGGTAGCCGCATAAATGCCCAACTGGACCAGTCCTTCCTGACGATCCTCGAAAAGAAACGGATAAATCATCTTATCCACCGTCTGATTCAGAATACCGACCAGCCCCAGAATCAACACCGGGAAAGAATATACTACCATTCGTTTTAGCAGTGCCTTGTCCAACTTATAAGCAAAGCCTCTCAATTCAGGAATAAAGAAGAACATCTGCACTGCCGAAATAATCAGATTACTGATGAAAATATAACCTACCAGATAATCCGGATCATAAAACCAGGAAACCGTTGCCGGAAAATGAACATTCAGCCACGGACAGAGCAACAGAAAGAACAGATGCAAGCCGATTCCACCGATAATGGAAAGCAATTTAATAGCCGCAAACTTAATCGGTCTTTTCTTATAACGTAAGTAGGCGAAAGGAATGCACTGGAAAGAATCCAAAGCCACCACCATAGCCATCATCGCTATAAACTCGGGATGATTGCCATAATCCAGCAGATTGGCGATCGGTTGCAGGAACAGTAGACAGAGAAGGACGAAAATCAAGGATACCCCGCCTACTGAAAGCAAAGAGTTTGCATACACTTTCATCGGATCTTCCCCTGATTTATTGGCAAAGCGGAAGAAACCCGTTTCCATACCGAACGTGAGCAGCACGAGCATCAAAGCTGTAAATGCATAGACATTTGATACTACTCCATAGCCTCCGGAAGAAGCCGGTAAAACTGCTGTGTACAACGGTACCAGCATATAATTGAGGAATCGACCGACAATACTACTCAATCCATAAATCGCAGTATCTTTTGCTAATGATTTCAGTCCAGCCATGTTCTATTTTATCAGATTAATGATATCACCCAAATTGATTAAAAGTCGGTAGTATCTCCATTCTCCTCCTTCGGGAAGGAGGAGTACCCGTAGGGGGAGGTGGTAGGATTTTCTCTCCTTTTTTTCACAACCTCCCGAATCTCCTCCACAATCCGCGTAGGATTCTCAAATACGACTCTATTCTCAAAACGTATTACCCAAATATTTTTCTCATTGACGAGAAAACGTGCACGATTATCAGCATAATCCATAGCTTCCGTAGTAGAATGTACTTCACCGTCCAACTCTATCCCCAGCCGGAATTGCGGGCAATAAAAGTCTAAAATATAAGGACCGACACTATGCTGCCGACGAAACTTAAGTCCATCTATTTGCTGCCCTTTGATTAACTTCCAGAGAGTGGCTTCGGCAGAAGTACTCATATTTCTTAAATCTTTTCGAACGGATTTTAGTTCGGGCTTATTCATTATATCGTGCATAGATAATTGTTTTATGTATTCACCTACCACCTCCCCCTACGGGTACTCCTCCTTCCCGAAGGAGGAGA